>Ga0209506_1000106_pt1 | contig 115370 bp, 90 predicted proteins | sample AD_JPNHG2_MetaG_FD_184409 | JGI IMG/M metagenome (GOLD analysis project Ga0209506, IMG submission 184409) | Active sludge microbial communities of municipal wastewater-treating anaerobic digesters from Japan - AD_JPNHG2_MetaG (SPAdes) (version 2) | ecosystem: Engineered > Bioreactor > Anaerobic...
GAAGCGCTACCTCGACCGCTGGCTGCCCCCCGCGCGCATCTGCCATCCTTGGCCCTCGCAGCGCCTTGCGTTCGTCACCCAAGGCAGGAGCCGGATGCGGTAATGCCGCACGTCCGGATCTGTGGAGAGGGTGATCAGCGATGGTCATTCCTACTCCGACTCGCCCGGGCGGCCGGATCGCTCAGGCCCGGGAACGTGCGGCAAGCCTATCGCATCTGGAGACAAAAACGAACACCTGGTCGGTTCTGCCGGCGCTGCACCACGGTACGGGCAGACGGCCCCTACCGGCAGTGGCTGATGTACCAGTAGTAGTCCTCGCCCCGATCCAGCTCGATGTTGCGCCGTTCGACGATGCGATCGCTCTCGTCCACGGCCTCGAGGGTGTGGCGGCCTCTCCCCACGTCATCCACGGTGCGGGTGTCGTCGGGACGGATGGTGAACGCCACCCAGCCGTCGACCAGGATCTTGAGGCGGCAGGAGGAGTCGTTGATGACGACGATGTCGCACTCCTCGTCCCAGAAGTGGTCGTTGCATGCCGTCAGGGGAACGAAAAGCAGCACGACGGCGAGAAGGGGGGCGAACCGCCGCATGCTCTCAATTTACACCGCCCCCCCGGGGATGGCAACCGCAACCACGCGCCGCGCCGGTGAACGCACGCCGCGGAGCGACCTCGTCGCCGTGGACTACACTGAAGGAAGCGGCTCATTCGGCAGGGACGCGGGGCGAGCCCCGGGGAGGTGAGCGATGGCCAGCCGTCGAGATCATCCGTGCCCCGTCTGTGGCCAGGTTCTGGAGTGGGACCAGGAAGGGGAGAGGTTCTGCTGCCGGGGTCCGGCGCGGCATGCCTTCATCTGCGAGGGGTGGGGCGACGAGCGCGTGCTGGTGCTCGTCGGGGCGGTGGCGGATCCCACCGTGGAGGCGCTGTCGCGCTGGGCGTGGCCGGAATGAAGAGCCGGGGGGAGCCGGCACGTGGGCACGTCGGAGAGGGAGAAAGGGCCGGTCGCGAGCGGCATCGAGCCCGCCCCGCTGGGGCTGGAGCCGGGCACGGTGGTGGCGGAGCGCTTTCGGATCGTCCGCCGGCTGGGGTCGGGCGGGATGGGCGAGGTGTACGAGGCGTGGAACCAGGAGCTGGGGGCTGCTGTTGCTCTCAAGACGTTGCGCTCGGACCTCGTCGGCGACCACGCCGCGCTCGAGCGGCTCCGCCGCGAAATCCACGTCGCGCCAGGTGACGCACCGCAACGTCTGCCGGATCTTCGATTTCGTGCATGACCGCGGGAGCGACGCGCCGCGGCAGCTCACGACCGGACACGGCAAGCACTGGCCCCACACATGGTCGCCGGACGGGGAGCGAATCGCGATTGCGGCCCTCCGCAACGGGCGGTGGAACCTCCACTGGGTGTCGCGAACCTCCGGCGAGATGCGTCAGCTCACTCGCTTCGACGCCCTCGGCGAGTACGTGCGCTACCCGGCGTGGTCGCCGCGGGGCGACCGCATCGTCTTCGTGCGCGCCGAGACCTCCGGCGACCTCTGGCTGGTCGAGAACCTGCCCTGACCCCCGCCCACCGGTCGAGGGCCCTCTCCCCGCACCATCCAGAAGCGCCCTCTTCGCGCCCCTCCGGGCGCGTCAGCGGGCGAACAGCAGCGCGATGCCGGCCACGGCCAGTACGGTGCCGGCGACAGCCCGCCACGAGGGCCGGTATCCCTCGGTGAGCGCGACCAGCGGGATGACGATGATCGGCGTGGTGGCCATCAGCGTGGCCGCCACCCCCACCTCGGTGAGGCGCGCCGCGACCAGGGAGAGCGACGCGCCGAGAAACGGGCCCATGACGGCGCCGCCCACGACCTGCAGCCAGGCGCTGCGCAGGCTGGGCCGGAGTGCGAGTTCGCGCAGGCGGCCGGCGGCCGCAGCCCCGACCCACAAGGCAGCGGTCGCGAAGCTCATGCGCAGCCAGGACGCGGGCCACGGGTCGAGCCCTGTGGCCATCCCCATCTTGGAGAGCACCAGGCCGAGACCCTGGCAGAGCGCCGCCATCACGGCCAGCACGACCCCGCCGCCGTGATGTCCCGGGGGCAGCGCGGCCTCGATACGCTCCCGCACGACCCAGACCACCCCTCCGAGAGTGAGGGCAATTCCGACTCCGGCGAGCGGTCCCGGCACCTCGTCGAGCAGCACCACACCGATGGCCGTGGCAAACAGCGGTGCGAGCGACTGCAGCAGCACCGTCAGGCGGGGGCCGATGCGCCGCAGCGCCGCGAAGTACGCGAGGTCGCCGATCGCCAGGCCGATAACCCCGCTGGCGGCCAGCAGCGCCAGGCTGGCGGGATCGGTGACCGGCCTCGACCCGGTGGCGAGGAGGGCGAGGCCGAGCAGCGCCCACCCGAGGGGAAGGCGGAAGAGGTTCACGCGCAGCGCGCCGATGCGCTGCGCCGCGACCGAGAAGAAGAAGACGCTGGTGAATCCCCACAGGGTGGCGGCCGCCAGTGCCGCCAGTTCGCCCCAAGGCATGTGCTTGCCGCCTCCCGCCGGCCCGCCAGCATACGCCGGCGCCGGGGCTTTGCTACCCTGGGGGGTGGAGGTGAGGATGAGCTCGCCCTGGCGTCACACGACGATTTGCGCCGTGCAGAGGGGCGGCGTGACGGCGGTCGCCTGCGACGGCCAGGTGACGTTCGGCACCACGGTGCTCAAGCACGGCGCCAGCAAGCTGCGCCGCCTGGGCGGCGGGCGGGTGGTCGCCGGTTTCGCGGGCTCGGTGGCCGACGCCCTGGCGCTGTTCACCCGCTTCGAGGCCAAGCTCGAGGAGTTCGCCGGCAACCTCGAGCGCGCCGCCGTGGAGCTGGCGCGCGACTGGCGCACCGACCGGGCGCTCCGGCACCTCGAGGCGATGATGGTCGTGGCCGACCGCGCGACGCTGCTGCTGCTCTCCGGCTCGGGCGAGGTCATCGCCCCCGACGACGGGGTGCTGGCGATCGGCTCGGGTGGTGCAGCGGCGCTCGCCGCCGCCCGGGCGCTGCTCGGCCACACCTCGCTCGAAGCTGCGGAGGTCGCCCGCGAGGCGCTGCGCCTGGCGGCCGGCATCGACCTCTACACGAACGACCGCATCTCGGTGGAGGTCGCCTCATGAGCCAGGCGGTGCTGACCCCGCGCGAGATCGTCGCCGAGCTGGACCGCTACATCGTAGGCCAACGGGCGGCCAAGCGGGCCGTTGCCATCGCCCTCCGCAACCGCTGGCGGCGCCAGCAGCTCCCGGAGCCGCTGCGGCGCGAGGTGACGCCGGCCAACCTCATCCTCATCGGTCCGACCGGCGTCGGCAAGACCGAGATCGCACGCCGCCTGGCACGCCTGGCCGGGGCGCCGTTCGTCAAGGTCGAGGCCTCCAAGTTCACCGAGGTCGGGTACGTGGGACGGGACGTCGACTCGATCGTGCGCGATCTGGTGGACGCGGCGCTGGCCATGGTGCGCGAGGAGCGGGCCGAGCGAGTCAAGGTGGCGGCCCAGCGGGCGGCCGAGGAGCGGCTGCTCGACCTGCTGCTGCCGGCGTCGGGCGCCGGCGACCGGGAGGAATCGCGCCGGGCGCTGCGCCGCCTGCTGCGCGACAAGCAGCTTGAGGACCGTGAGGTGGAGATGGAGGTCTCCGAGACCCGCGCCCCCTCGATCAACCTCTTTGGCGGGCAGGGGATGGAGACGCTGGAGATGAACCTCCGGGACGCCCTGGGGGGGATGTTCTCGCGGCGCACGCTGCGCCGCATGACCGTGGCGCAGGCCCGCACGGTGCTCGAGGCCGAGGAGGTGGACCGGCTCGTGGACCGCGCGGAGGCCGAGCGGGAGGCGGTCGTGCGGGCGCAGGAGGCCGGCATCGTGTTTCTCGACGAGATCGACAAGATCGCCGGCCGCGGCCAGGGCACGAGCGGCCCCGATGTGTCACGAGAGGGCGTGCAGCGGGACCTGCTCCCCCTCGTCGAGGGCACGACCGTGACGACACGATACGGGCCGGTTTCGACGGACCACGTGCTGTTCATCGCCGCCGGCGCGTTCCATGTCGCCAGGCCCTCCGACCTCATCCCCGAGCTGCAGGGGCGCTTCCCCGTCCGGGTCCAGCTCGACGCTCTCGGCGAGGCGGATCTGCTGCGCATCCTCACCGAGCCCGAGCACGCCCTTGTGAAGCAGCACCAGGCGCTGCTCGGAGCCGAGGGTGTCGAGCTCGTGGCCACGCCCGAGGCGGCGGCGGAGCTGGCGCGGATCGCTGCCGAACTCAACCGCGCCGGCGAGAATATCGGGGCGCGGCGGCTCACCACGGTGATGGAGCGGGTGCTGGAGGATGTCTCGTTTCACGCCCCGGAGCGGCGCGGAAGCCAGGTGGTGCTGGACGTCCCGGCCGTCCAGGCGGCGCTCGCCCCGCTGCTGGGGCGCGAGGACCTCGCCCGCTACATCCTATGAGGCAGTTGACAGTTGACAGTTGACAGTCGACAGTTGGGGACCTGTGGACCGCGTGACGCCCGCTCCCGCACCAGAACCGCACGCCTCCCGCACTCGGCCGGGTGGTCGGGGGCACGGACCCCGGACCCCGGGCCCCGGAGCCCATCTTCTCGCCGCGGTGGTCCTCGCCCTCATGGCGGTCGCGGGCGGGGGGTGCGGGCGCAAGGCCGACCCTTTGCCGCCGGTGATCGAGATCCCCGAGACGACGACCGACCTGACGGTCCGGCAGGAGGGGAGCGAGGCCGTTCTCACCTGGTCGTTTCCTCAGCTCACGAGGGCCGGCCGGCGGCTCGTCGACCTCGAGCGGGTCGAGGTGTGGAAGCTCGATGTGCCGCCGGGCCAGGAGCAGGTGGGGGGAGGTTCTGCCGGCGTGGAGCTGCGCCGGCAACTCATGCTCGGGCGGGGGCGACTCATCGTCCGGCTCGAGGGCAAGGGCCTCGAGCAGGCGACGCGAGGGTCCAGGCTCGAGGTGCGGGACACGCTGCCGCCGGTGCCGGCGGGAGGGGTGGCGCCGACCTTCTGGTACGCGGTGCGCAGCCGCCGCCGCGACGGCACCGCCTCGGCGCTCTCCAACATCGCTGCCTGGCAGGTCAAGCCCGTGCCTGCCCCGGTCGAGGGGCTCGCCGCCACCCCCACGGCACAGGGGATCGGCCTCGTGTGGCAAGAGGTGCCGGACAGCACCTATCAGGTGGAGCGTTTCGGGGTCTCCGAGTCGGGCTGGAAGCCGGTCTCCGAACCGACGCTGGCCGCGACGTCGTTCGTGGACACCACGGCCTCGCAGAACGCCACCTGGCGGTACCGGGTGCGGGCCGTGAGGGACGGTGTGTGGGGGCCGCCGGGAAAGGACGTGACGGTCCCCTACGCGGACGTCTACCCCCCCGCCCCCGTGCAGGGGCTCGTGTGCCTGCCCGAGGGTGAGCGGGTCCTGCTCCGGTGGGACCCGTCGCCGGAGCCGAAGGCGCTCTACCGCGTCTTTCGGCGCCAGGGGACGCTGTGGCTCCACCTCATCGACGACGCCCGCGAGCCCCGCTTCACCGACGCCGCGCCGCCGGCGGCTGACGCCGAGTACGCGGTCAAGGCCGTCGACGCGGCGGGCAACGAGTCAGACCCCGTCTACTGCACGGTGCGGGGCGAGCGGTGAGAGCGGCCAAGCTCCACGGTGCCGGCAACGACTTCCTGCTTTTCGACGGCCGGGAGGCCGGCCTGGAGCGCCGCCTCCCGGAACTCGTGCCGCGCCTGTGCCACCGCCGTCTCGGTGTCGGCGCCGACGGCGTGCTGCTGGTCGTGCCGTGCGGCGCGGCCGAGGCGCGGGTGCTGTACTGGAACGCCGACGGCTCTCCGGCCGCGTTTTGTGCCAACGGAACGCGCTGCGCGGCCCGTTTCGCAGCGGTGCGGTGGGGATGGGCGTCGATGCGCCTCCACACGGCGTTCGCGCCGGTGCCGGCGGTCGTGGCGGGCGAGAAGGTGGAACTCGAGCTGCCCGCTCCAGCGCAGGTGGCCGGGTGGCGCGACCTCGGGGTTGGCGGGGAGACGGTGAGGGGTTGCCACCTCCTTCTCGGCGTGCCGCACCTTGTGGTCCCGGTCGCCTGGCCCGATTTCTGGACCCGCCCGCTCGACCCGCTGGCGCCAGCGCTGCGCGCCCACCCCGACCTGGCGGCGGAGGGTGCCAACGTGACGTTCGTGCAGGCGGAAGGCGGCGAGCTGCTGGCCCGGTCTTTCGAGCGCGGCGTGGAGGCCGAGACCCTCTCCTGCGGATCGGGCGACGCCGCCGCTGCGCTCGTGGCGGTGGCGGAGGGGTGGCTGCCGCCGCCGGTGCGGGTGCGCACGGCCTCGGGCAGGGTCCTGCGCGTCACGCCGGAAGGGGACGCTCCCGGCTGCCCGGCACGCCTGGCCGGTCCCGCCGAATGGGTCGCCGACCTCGAGATCGCGCCGGAGTGTCTGGCGTAGCGCCTCCACGGAACCTGCACCTCGGCTCCACCGCGGGAGGTACCAGCCGGCTGTGGAGGGACATCCGGCCGCGAACGGCGGGGCCGTGCTGGCGGTCCGACCGTTCGCCGAGCTGCCCGCGCCGCGGGTGCGTCCCGCCCTTTGGTGTGCACGACGCTCGAGTTCGAGATGGAGAAGCGCCTCGCCGCCGAGGTGCACCGGGCACTGCGCGAGGGAGAGTGGATGTGGGGTCGGCAACCCAGCGACGGTGGTGGACGACCTGCAACGCGCGCCGGGAGGGATCGTCAACGCCGATGGCCTCGGGCCCCTGCTGCCGCACATGGCGCTGGCCAACTCTCGCAATGTGCCTCCGGGGCACCTGCTCGAGCGCCTCGGGCTGGAGGACGGCCACGCCCTCCTGCGCGACCTCGGCTCCGGTGACGGTCGTCGTGCAGTGACGGCAGCGCAACTCGCCGTCCGCTCTAATCGTAGCGGGCCAGCAGCTCGGGCAGCAGTGGCCGCAGCGCGGCCATGATCGCCTGCTCGCGCTCGCCGGCGCGGCGGCACGGCATGCGCTCGACCACCGCTCCGCCCCGGCTCACGGTCAGCTCCTCGCCCACCAGGCGGATGAGGACGCCGGCGGGGAGCAAGTCGCGGGCCAGCGTCTCCTCCACCGCGTGCGGCTGGTCGAGCACCACGACGTCGGCGCCCTGGTGGAACATGCCCTCGGCCGCGAGATCGTCCTCGCTATGGTGGATCGCCGCCAGCCCCAGCTTCGGCCAGCGGAGCAGGATCTTGACGTTCTGGGCGTGGCTGCGGTTGCGCGCGAACAGCGCGCCGCCGAAGTGCACGCCTTCGGGGGTGAGTGCACCGAACCCGAGGCCAGGGCGCAGCTTTTGGACCTCCTCGCGCAGCGTCTCGCAGAGCGAGGTGGAGAGACAGTTGCCGGCGATGATCGGGATGCGCGCCCGCTCGGGGCGGGGGAAGTGCGCCTCCATGATCATGCCGGGGACGTCCACCGAGCCGCCGATCGCCGGGCACAGGTGCATGAACACGCCCGGGCCGGCGTTGATCTCGATGATGCCGAAGTCCCCCTCGGTCCAGGGGCGGGAAATGTCGCGCGCCAGCACGTCGATGCCCAGGCAGGTCATCGAGAAGAAGCTGGCGAGATCCTCCACGAGCTTGACGTTGACGGGGTGCACGCGGTCGGTGACGTTGATCGACACGCCCCCGGCCGAGAGGTTGGCGACGCGTCGCAGGTACACCCGCTCGCCGGCCGCTGGCACGGTGGCGAGCGTTCGCCCCTGCTGCTTGAGGAAGTCGAGGAGGTCCTCGTCGACCTTGATCTTGCCCAGCGGCGAGCGGGCGGTGTCGGCGCGCGCCTCGGTGGCGTTCTCGGCGTCGATGAGCTTTTCGATGCTGTCGCGGCCGTTGCCGTCCACGTACGCCGGCACACGCTGCAGCGCCGCCGCGAAGCGGCCGTTCACCGCCAGCAAGCGGTGGTCGCTGCCGTAGATGTGCTTCTCGACTACCGCGCCGTCGAACGGCGTGCCCTGCTCGCGGGCCGTCGAGACGATGCCGTGGAACGCCTTGCGAACCCCCTCCATGTCCTCGATCCCGGTCACGACACCCTGCCCCTTGTGCCCGGCCACCGGCTTCACCACCACCGGGAACCCCAGCCCCTCGGCCTCGCGCAGGGTCTGCTCCTCGCGCATGCAGGAGCGTCCGGCCGGGGTCGGAAACCCGCACATCAGCAGGAAATCCTTGACCATGTCCTTGTACATCGTAAACTCGGTGTCCTTGATCGAGTCGGTGTGGAACGTCGTCGAGCGCCCGCGCACCTGCCGGCGCCCGTACCCCCACTGGAACTGGTTCTCCTCCCAAAGGTAGTGCACGGGGATGCGCCGCTTGTGGGCGGCCTCGAGCAGCGAGTACAGGGTCGGCCCCCCGTACAGGGTCTTGCCGAACGCGGCCTGGAGCCTGGCGAAGCGCTCGTCGAAGTCGGACACCCGCTCCCGCTGCACGGCCCGGAACCAGTCCCGCACCAGGTAGACGGCGTCCTCGGCGGTGTCCTCGTCGAGATACTCGGCGGCGATGAGGTGCTCCTCGCCGGCGGGGTGCAGGCACGACGCACCGATGAAGAGGTCCAGATCGAGCCGGAGCACCGCCACCAGGGCGAGCCGGAACAGGTCGGGCACGCTTTTCGGCGTGGCGTGCGCGACGGAAGGCAGCTTGCTCCCCACCGCCCGCGCGAACGGGGCCAGAGCGCGCGCCTCGGGACCGACGTAGAGGTGGAACGCGAAGGCGCGGCAGTCGAGGTAGCGGTTCGGCCCGGGAAAGAAGCGAAGGTTGGAAATCTCGAAGCTGGTCATGGGGGCTCCCCTGCTGCCCGGGGTCCGTTTCCAGGCTGCAAGAGCTTACACTACAGACAGCTCTCGACGAGGGGGAGGCAGCCGTGGCGGGAAGGATCGTCGTGGTCGAAGGGGACATCACGCGGCAAGAAGTGGACGCCATCGTCAACGCCGCGAACTCCAGCCTGCTCGGCGGTGGCGGCGTGGACGGCGCCATTCACCGCGCCGCCGGACCGGAGCTGCTGGCCGAGTGCCGCACGCTGGGCGGCTGCCCCCCCGGCGAGGCGCGCCTCACCGGGGGGTACCGGCTGCCCGCCCGGCACGTCATCCACACCGTGGGGCCGGTGTGGCGGGGCGGCGGGCACGGTGAGGACGAGCTGCTCGCCTCGTGCTACCGCTCGAGCCTGGAGCTGGCTGCTTCCCACGGCATCAAGACCATCGCGTTTCCGGCCATCTCGACCGGTGCCTACGGCTTCCCGCTCGAGCGGGCGGCCGGCATCGCGGTGCGCACGGTGCGCGCTTTCCTCGAAGCCCACGGCGGGATCGAGGAGGTGCGGCTGGTGTGCTTCGGTGCTGCGGCGGCCTCCGCGTACCGCCGCGAGCTGGCCTGAGGCGCTGGCCTCAATTGCCCCGGCTTTCCCCCGACTCGCTGGCCTCCAGCTCGGCGAGCCGCTCGCAAGTCCGGCGCCACAGGCCTCCCACCTGCGCTGGTGCGTGCGGGTCAGAAAGCAGCGGCGCGAGCCGCTCGCGCGCCCGCCGGCACAGCTCCAGCTCCTCGGCCCGGTCGCGGGCCAAGGCCGCGAGTCGGAGCGACAGCTCCACCTCCCCGGCCGCGAGCGCCGGGTCGCCGCCGCCCGGCCCCTCGCCCGCGAGGACTCGCAGCCCTTCCTCCAGAACCGCCCGCGCCTCCCGGGTCGCCCGCTCCTCGGCGGCGAGGTCGGCGAAGTCGGCGACGGCGCGGAGGTACTCGAGTCGGGCCAGCGCCGGCTCGAAGGCGCCGGCGGCCGGCGCCAGCGTCCCCACCGCCTCCTCGAGCAGGCTCCACGCCCGCTGCAGGCGGTGCTGGGCTCGCGCCAGCGTGCCGCTGGCGTGCAGCAACCGGCCCCACAGGCGCCGGTGGTCGGCCCGCTCCGGCTCGGCAGTGCGCAGGGCGCTGACGAGAGGGGTGGCGTCGGCCAGCAGCCGTTCGGCTTCCGCCTGCCGCCCGGCCGCTGCCGCCAGCCCGCTCAGCGTCACCAGGGCAGAAGCCAGACTCCGGCGCACCTCCACCTTGTCCCCTTCTGCGGCCAGGCGCATCCGCCCGAGCGGCACGCTGCGCCGCAGCGCAGTCTCGGCCTCGCGGGCGTGCCCGAAAGCGGCGGCGATGCCTCCGAGGCTCGCGAGAACCTCGGCCAGCGAGGCGAGCACGCCGGGCGCGGCGGGGCGGTGTGCGAGCGCCGTCTCGAGCTGCCCGCGCGCGTCGCGCAGCAGCTCGAGCGCGGCGGCCGGGCTCGCGGCGCACCCGGCGGCAGCCACCCGCGCCGCCGCGAGCCGGCAGCGCAACGCCGGATCGAGGGGGACGTGAGCCACCGCTGCCTCCAGCAGGCGGTCCCGCCATGCGGCGACCGCCTCCGAGTGCGCCTCGTCGAGCCCGGCGACGGTGCAGGCGCGCAGCAGGCGCACGCAGGTCTCGCGGTCTCGAGCCGCCGCCTCGAGCCAGGGTCTGAGGTCGCCGCCGCGACTGGCGGCAGCGCGCAGTGCACCGGCCAGAGCGGTCGCGGCCACATCGGCATCGCCGCCGCACAGCAGCGGTTCGAGCGCCGCGAGCTGTCCCGCCGCGGCGAGGGCGGCCGCGTGGGCGCACAGCACGGCGGCGAGCTCATGTCGCAAGCTCCACCGGCCGGCTGGCGCGGCCAGACACACAGCAACGAGCGCCTCTGGCCGCCCTTCCACTTGGCGGCGGGCGGCAAGGTGCAGAAGGGCTTCCGTCATCGCAGCGTGGGGAAGGCAAACGCGGGCGTCGGGCCCGGGTGGCCAGCCCGGATCCGCCTCGGACGGCACGAGCAGGCCTTCCTGTAAAAGTGTCTCCACCGGGCCGCAACGGCCCGGGTGCAGCGAAGGATCCGGCAGCCCCGCAAGCCAGCGCTCCATCCACGAGCAAAGCTCGGCGCACGGCAGCCAGGGTGCAGCCGCCGCCCACAGCCGGCCGGCCAGCTCTGCCGTGGCATCGTCGACGGTTTCGCCACGGCTGGCGAGGAAGCTTTCCACGAGCGCGTGCGCGTCGGACCCAGCCGGGGGCGTCGCCAGCCGGCGGCGGGCCGAGCCGTCGAGCTGAAGCTGCAGCGGCGTGGCGGGCGCCCTGCCGGCTGCCAGCCACGGCAGCCACGATGGGAGGGCGTGGACTCTTGCCGGATCCAGGCGATGGCTTGCGCCAAGAAAGCAGGCCGTCTCTTCCTTGGTTGCGAGCGGAGGGATCTCGAGCCAGGTCCGGGGCGCGGCAGCTAGCTGGCCGGCGAACGTCTCGAGCAGGCGCGGGCTTGCCAGCCACGCGCAAGGCCCCTGGCCGCTGGCCAGCCGCCGGCACGTCTCGAGGTCGAGGGTGAGGACCAGGCGCAGCCACGGGTGCGCCGCCAGCTCCGGCATGGCGGTGCCGAGGGCGGTCAGGAGCTCGGCCCCGTGCTCGTCCTCGTCGAGCCCGTCGAGGAGCAGCCAGACCCGGCGCCCGAGGCGGCGGTCCGCGGTGGCGGAGGCGCCAAGAGCGGCCCACAGCGCCTCGAGGCCGGGCACCGCCTCTCCGGTCACCCCCAGGGTGGCGGCCACGACTCGGGCGAGCGTCCGGCGCCCGCTCTCCGCCCCGGCCCGCGCCCACACCCCCGGCCCGGCCACCAGCGCCACCACGTCGGGGTCATCAGGAGGCGCAGAGGCAAGCGAGGCCAGCGCGGGGGAACGCTCGCCGTCCGCTGCCTCCGCCAGCAGGTGCGCGGCCAGCCTGGCCAGGAGCACGGTCTTGCCGACGCCGCTCTCGCCGGCGACCAGCACACCGCGGCCCGGCCGGCGGAGCGCCTCGGCCAGGCGCGCTTCGACCTCGGGGCGCGGCACGAAAGGGCCGGCATGCCAGGGCCGCGCCCGGATCGCGGCAATCCTGCGGCGGGCGTGGGCCGCCGCGGCAGTGGCCGCTTCCTGGCGGAGGATGCGGGTCCCGGACGCGCCCGGCTCGCCTGCCGCGGAACCCGGGCTCGTCCAGGGGAAGCGCTGCCGGACGGGGGGGCCGAGGCCCTCGTAAAGCCCGCCGTCCGGGGTGGCGACGAGGAGCCCGAGCGCCGGCTCGCCGGCGAAGGTGTCGTCCCCGGCCGGGACAAGCTGGCCGGGCAGCAAGAACGGCTCGAGCGGGAGCGCACCGCCGCCGTCCCACGCCACGAGCCGGCAGTCCTGCGGCAGGGCGGCGATCTCCGGCGCGGGCTGCGCCCGCCAGCGCCGGCCGGTGGCCGCGCCGTGAAGAGCGATGGCCTGGCTCCACGCCGGATCGACCGCCCGCAGCAGCGTCGGCCCCTCGCCGCCGAGCAGCGTGCCGGCGAGGCGCTCGACGGTGGCCAGCTCGATGGCGGTGTGGTCCGCCGGCGCCATGGCGCGCAGGAGGTCGATCCCGCCTGTGGCCTCCAGCAGCGCCCAGCCGCCGAGCAGGTGGCCGAAGCGGCTCGAGCGGTCGCGAGCGCGACGGGCGAGGTGCGGAAGGAGGTCGATCCACGGTCCCCAGCCGGGGAGCGCCAGCCGGCCGAGCAACGCCGCCAGCTCGCGGTCCGGGGACGCCCCCACCTCACACAGCAGCAGCAGGGAGGCCAGGCGCACGGTGGCGAACGCCGCCGTGCGGGCCAGCGCCGCGCGCGCCTCCTCGGAACGTTCCTCGGCCCGGGCGCCGGCGAGAGGAGTCGCGACCAGCCAGGGCAGGCGCGCGAGGACGGGGTCAGGCGGCGGCTCCGGTTCGGCTGGTCGGGCCCACTGCCGGAACGAAAGCACGCGGCGCGCGCAGACGGGGCAGCACCACCCCCGCCGGCGCGGCTCGAGGGGGACGTCCGGATGGACGGGGCAGTGGGGGACGAGATCGGGCACGCCGCGTCCCATTGTACGGTCGGTGCGCCTCCCGGGCGCGGTCGCGGCGCAATGCGGACCGCACCGCTTTGTTATAGTCTCCGTTCGTGGTTGGAGGATGCCCATGGCTCGTGGAACGCTGGCAGCAGTGGCTCTGGGGTTCGCCGGGATTGCCGCGGCGCAGGCGCCGGAGGAAGCGGCACGGCGCTTCGCGCTCGCGTACGTGGCCTACGCCCCGGGATCGAGCGTGGATGTGCGGGTCGACGCCCGGGGCACGACGCCGGCGGGTCCGTACCTCGTTGCCACCGCGCTGCGCTCGAGTCTGCGCGGAGGCGAGCCCGAGCAACTTTCCCTCCTCATCGACCAGCAGACCCGGCAGGTGACGGTCGGCGTGCCGATTCCGCTGCCGCCCACCAACCCCCCCCTCAACGCCGCCACCCTCCCGGGCTTCGTCGAGACGATGCTGCCCCAGATGCTCTCCGGCGCCATGGGATCGCGGGTGAGGATGCGCTGGCCCTCGACCCCGGCTCGCCCCACCGCTGTGGTGACGCTGGCCGCCGAGATCGCCACCGGCTACGGCTGGATCCGGCTTCCGGCGGCCATCACGATGGACGGCAAGCAGTTCATGCTCGGCGCGACGTGGCCGCTCGACCGCGACCCGCGCGCCGTGCGGCGCGACATCCTGCGCGACGCCCCCGTGCGGTGGGATCCCGGGCGCGAGTCGGCAGTGGTCCAGCTCGTCGAGTTCTCGGACTTCCAGTGCCCGGCCTGCAAGCACCACTGGACGACGGTCAAGGAGGTGCTGCGCAACGCCGGACCCTCGGTCCGCCACGGCATGATCAACTACCCCCTCACCCAGAGCCACCCCTGGGCGTTCGCCGCGGCCGTCGCCGGAGAGTGCATCGGGCGAGCGTGGCCGGAGCGCTTCTTGGGTGTCAAGGAGGAGTTCTACCGGTTGCAGGACTCGATTTCGGTGGAGACGGTCAAGGACGTGGCGCTCGCCTTCCTGAACCAGCAGGCGCTGCCGGAAAAGCCGTTCGCCGACTGCTTCATGAAGGATGCGGTGGTCGACCAGGTGCTGCGGCAAATCGAGGTGGCCCAGCGCATCGGCGTGGTCGGGACCCCGACGTACTTCGCCAACGGCGAGATTCTCGCTGCCGGCAACAAGGACTGGATGGAAAAGCGGCTGCAGGCGATCATCGCGGCGAAAGGGCTGCCCGAAAACGCGGCCGAGATCAGGCTCGATCCCACGCCGGCCGCCGGCTCCGCCTCACCCACCCCGAGCCGCGTCGTCCACCGCACGCCACCGCTGCCGAGCCGGACTCGCCGCCCGGCTGCTACCTCGCCCACGCCAGCAGGCGCGGACCCAGGATCAGCACCCCGATGACCGCCGAGCCGACGGCCGCCAGCAGCACCGCGCCGGCCGCCACGTCCTTGGCCTTTTTGACCAGCGGGTGAGGGCACGGCGCGACCGCGTTGGCGAGGCACTCGAGGGCGGTGTTGAGCGCCTCCGCGGTCCACACCGTCACCATGGCGAGCACGATGCAGCACCACTCGGCGCTGCTGATGCCGAGCCAGGCGGCGACGAGGCACACCACGACCGTGGCGAGCGCGTGCAGCCACGCGTTGTGCTGGGTTCGCAACATGGCGACGATGCCGTTGGCGGCGTAGCGGAAGCTGTCGAGGCGGGCCGTGGCGACGAGGCGCTTGGAAACCATGGCTTCTCCCCTCGACCGCAAGCGAGGCGGGTGCTTTCCTTGGCGGTCGAGGGCCGCATTCTACAGGTCGTCGAGGGCACGCGCGAAGCGCGCGCAAAACGCCGCGTGGGTCTCCCCGAACGCGCGCTGGAAGTTGAGCTCGCGGTCGTCGTTCTCGGCGAAGAAGCGGAAGTACTCCACGACGCGGGCGATTCCGTGCTCGGCGACGAGGAGGTCGGCGGCCAGGAACGCCTGGTCGTAGATCGGGGCCCTCCTGTGGCGGGCGAGCTGCGCCAGCAGGTCAGGCCCGCTGCGGAGTTCGGCCAGCGGCGGCAAGGCGCCAGCCCGCCGCGCCTCGGCGACCCGCGCCCGGGCCTCGCGGCGGTGCCGGGCCGCGCTCGCAGTTCGCAGCGCCTCCGCCACGCGCCACGCCACCCACTCCGCGAACCCCTCCCGCAGCCACTGCTCGGAGCCGCCCCGCCGCCCTCCCGAGAGCGAGTACTGCGCCGAGTGGGTCAGCTCGTGGGCGAGCGCCACGACGCGCTGCGGCCACGGCAGCGCCCGGAACGAGGTCTGGTTGGCCAGGACCTTGCCCGCCCGACCCACCGCGTCGAGCCGGCTGGCCGCCTGGCGGGCGAGGTCGGGCGGCATCCCGTCCCGGACCAGCTCCTGCTCGAGGGCGTGCTGGTGGGGGAGCAGGACGAGCACGGTGTCGAGCGGAGGGAAGCCGAGTTCCTGTTCCATGACCTCGGCGATGCGGCTCCACCAGGCGTGGTAGCCGTGGGGCGCCAGCGCCGCGGCGGCTCGGTCGTGCGGCGAGGGCACGACTCGCGGCGCCGGGCTGCACCCGGCCGCGGCCAGCCCCGCCGCCAGCAGCGCCAGCGACGCCGACAGGCTGCGCCGGGCAGCCGCGAAGCTCCCGCGCTCGCCCCGCCTCGTCCGCCGTCCTGCCATCCCGCCCCCGCTTCGACGTGCCACCATCGTACGCCAGGATCGCGGTGGCGACGGAGCCCGCGGCGTGGTATTGCTATCGCCGGGGAGGGCCGGCATGCTCACGGTGTTCGTGGTTTCCGACTCCACGGGCGAGACGGCCGAGCGGGTGGCGCGCTCGGCGCTCGCCCAGTTCGCCGACGCCGCGGTGTCGATCGAGCGGCGCGGCGAGGTGCGCACCGCCGAGCGGGTGCGGGCGGTGGTCAACGAGGCCGCCGGCCGTGACTCCCTGGTCATCCACACGCTGGTCGCCAACGAGCTCCGGCAGGTGATGCTGGAAGAGGCGCGGCGCCGGGGTGTCGACGCAATGGACCTCATGGGGCCGGTGCTGGCGCGGCTGACCCACGCCCTCGGCATCACGCCGCAGGAGAAACCGGGGCTGTTCGCCCAGCTCGTGACCGCCCGCTCGCGCCAGATCGAGGCCGTCGACTACGCCTTCCGCCACGACGACGGGGCGCGGACCGACGAGCTCGACCGGGCCGAGATCATCCTCGTCGGCGTGTCGCGCACGATGAAGACTCCGACCACGCTCTACCTCGCGTACCGCGGGTGGTTCGCGGCCAACGTGCCGCTCGTCCCGGGGGTGCCGCCCCCGCCAGCGCTGCTCGCCCAGCCGCCCGAAAAGGTGTTTGGGCTGCTCATGACACCGGCGCGCCTGGCCGAGCTGCGGCGGACGCGCGCCCAGCACCTCCAAATGGGCCCGGCCGCCTACGCGGCGCTCGCCGACATCCGGGAGGAACTCATGCGGGCGCAAATCCTGTGCATCGACAACGGGTGGCGGCGCATCGACGTGACCGGCAAGTCGGTGGAGGAGGTCGCGCTCGAGATCCTGGCCCTGCGCGGCCTCGGCGAGGGTCGCTCAGAGTGACGGCACGGCGCGCAACCGCTCCGGCCGCCGAAAGTAGAATGCAGCATCAGATGAATCGATCCTGGGCGTGGAGACACTGTTTCTGCGTGACGCGGGCTGGTGGTCCAACAACCCGCCCAGAGCCGCAACTGCCCGATCGGTCAGAAGCCGCTCTCGTCCGCGGAGGGGCCGTAAATCGACGGCACCGGGACGTCGAGCAGGCGCAGATACAGGGCGAGCTGCGCGCGGTGGTGGATCATGTGGCTGATGATGAACCCGCGGAGCACCCCGGCGCGCGGCATGGTGAAGTACGTGGTGGCGCCGTTGCGCAGCGACCATGGTGCGAGCAACGTGGCGTTGTCGGCGCCGGCGAGCGCCTGCCGGGCTGCCGCGGTGTGCTCGTCGAGCCGGCGCAGCAGCTCGTCGCGGGACGCGGCCGGTGTGCTGGTCGTGGCCGCGGCGCCCTCGGCCATGTCGAGGAAGTCCTGCCCGAGGGTCGCAGGCATCCACCCCGGGATGCTCACGAGGTGCGTGGCGAGCTGCCGGAGCGTCCACGACCTGGGGTGCGGCGCCCAGTCGAGCTTCTCGTTCGGAACTCGCTCCACGACGCGGCGGGTAACGGCGATCTCCTGATCCCACTCGGGCAACAGCGTGTCGGCAATGCGCATCATCTCGGGCCTCCCTGCAGGCCGCCACACTACCACGAGCATGCCGGGGCGGCCCGGCAGCGGACTGGAGGTGCAGACGCGACGATGGGAGGGTCGCCCCTCCCATCGTCGATGCTCCGGGGTGTTCGGGCTGGCGGCGGCCGCGGTCTTACGGCTTCTCTCGGGGTGTCGCGGCCCCGCGTCGTTCGAGCCTCGCCACCTGCCTGCCCACCCGGGCGAACGCCGCCTGGGTGTCCCGGCGCATCGAGGCGGCGGCAGCCAGGCGCCAGAAGATGGCGGCCACGCCCTCCCGCACCGTGGCGCGCACCTGGTGGATCCACCCGGCCTGCCACCAGCGCCGTTCGACGAACACGGCGCGCAGCACCGGATCCCGTCGCAGTTCACGCTCCAGCCGCAGCAAGGCGCGCTCGTGGTCGCGCAGGGCAAGCGCCTCGTGGGCGAGCCAGGCCTCGCGGGCCGCGGGCGAGAGCCCCTCGAACAGGTAGACGCGCTGCGCGAGCTCGAGCCTCAGGACGCCGCCCGCGAAGCGGAACTCCGTCGCCTCCTTCTGGCCGCGCCGCTCGTAGGCGAGCCCAGACTGGTCGTCGGTGAGGCGCGGTACGGTCACGCTCGCGAGGCCGGGGCGATGAGCCCACGGGCTCTGCACGTGCCGTGCCCACGCCGCGAGCTGCTCGGCCCCCACCAGCGCCACCTCGGGCCCAGGTGCCACCTGTGTCAGGAGCTGGAACCCCTCCACAGTCTCGCCTTCCGGTTCGGAGACGGCGAGTCTGCTCTCACGGGAAGGTGTCATCGCCGGTCCGGCTGCTCCTGAGGTGGAACGTGTAGGCACTGCTCGGGCGTCCGTTCTCGTAAGGGTAGACGAGGTCGCCCAGGTTGAGCAAGGCGTGGATCGGCAGCGGCCCGCTCGTGTACGGGGGCCGGGCTGCCGGCAGGTGGCGCCGGATGAACTGCGCCACGGCCTCGGCCGACTCGGCCACGGCGCCGCTGAACGAGAGGGTGTGGGCCTGCAGGTTGAGGGTGTAGCGGTAGCCGAAGCGGGCTCCCGCCTCTCCCTCGATCACGGTCCTGCTTTGCGAGCGGCGCTGCAGCGCGCGATCGAACGCCCGGGCGCGCGCCTGCGCGTTCCCGCCGAGCACGGTCGGGGTCAGGCTGGCGTAGGCGCTGCGCAGGGCGAGACCGGTCACGAGCTGGCAGCCGAGCAGACGCCGAAAGGTCTGGAGCGTGTCCTCCCACACCCCCAGGTTGCAGCCGCGGAAGTGGACGGCGGCCAGCCCGAGCGCGCGAACCGCGGCAATGTCGGCGAGCAGGCTGGCGGCCACGGAGGCTTCGAGCCGGGCATCGCGGACGAGCTCGGCCTCGGCGCCGGCGCGCCGGTCCGCCGGCCGCTCGAGCACCCGCATGAACCGATTGACGTTGGACGCGTCGAGGCCGAACTGGCTGCCGTCCACCAGCCGCAACGCGACCCCCCGCTCGCTCGAGTGGGCGACGATGAGCACGGTTTCGCCGCGGCTGCACTGCCGGCGCAGCAGCGAGAACAGCGCCGCTGCCGTGGGAGGGAAGGCGTGCACCGAGCTGATGGCAATGGACTGCTCGCCGCCCACCGGCTCCTGCGGAAACCGCTGGTAGTAGGGTTGCGCCGCAGCCATGTTCCCCGCCACGAATGCCTTGGCCATGTGGCTCCTCCGCTATCCCACCGGCGCCCCGGGCACGTGGAGGGGGCGGGTGTACACGAGCTCGTCGCGGCCCGGACCGAACTCGTCGGCCAGGCTCGCCGCGAGCCGGAAACCGAGCCCTTCGAAAACCGGGACGAGTTCGGCCGCTTGCGCATCGTCGCTCACCGTGCGCCACTCGAGCTTGTGCACTCGCCCTCGCAGGTCCGCCTCCAGGGCTTCGAACAGGCGCGCCACGCCCTCGTTCACCGGCACCTCGGGCAGGCCGGCGACGAGCGCGAGGCTGGCCACGGGCTTCAGTGGCCGCTCGTCGAAGGCGCTGACGAGGAACTCGATACGCCGGTCGCGCCAGAGCGCGAAGAAGTGCTCCCTGAAGTGGAACAGGCGCATCCGCAGCAGCAGCTCCGAGTACATCTCGACCGTCGTGTACGGGTGGCGGAAATGGACGAGGGGCGGCGCCGGCTTGTCCGGAAACGCTCCAGCGTTGAGGAACATCCTCAGCGCCAGGAAGTCCCACTCCTCGAGCCGCCGTACCCCGTCCGCGCCGGGCGGGGGCTCGCTCCGGCTGCCGTCTTCCTCGAGGGAAAGGAAGTCGTACAGCGAAAGCATGAGCAGCGCCTCGTCGACCTGGCTGCCGAGAGGGCCGTGCGGGTCCTGGCCGTAGCGGGCCGCGAAGTGGCGCTTGATCTCCTCCACGGTGGCGTGGCCGGTGCACAGCTCGGCGATCTCCATCGTCGTGGGGTTGAGGATGCGCAGCGCCTTGGACGGATCGCCCGGCGAGATGGCCGAAGCGTACCCGGCGAGCTCGCGGCGGAAGAAGGCAAACCGCTCGGGATCGAAGCGTGGGCGGGCTCCGGCGTTCATACCGCCATCTCCTGGAAGCGGGCAGGACTGCCGGGGCGGTCGGGCGCCGGCCAGACGCGGTCGAGGAAGGCGAGCACGGTGTCGGAGAGGCGCTCGACACCCTCGCGTCCGAGGTCGATGAGGTCGAGATCGATCGGGAGATCGAAGAACGGGTGCGGCCGGATGGCGGCGAAGTCGTGGTTGGAGCGCACACGGTACGCCATTTCCCGGACCAGGCGGAGCTGCCAGGCCTCCCCCAGGCCGGCCTGCCAGTAGTCGTCGAGACAGTGGCGACGCAAGTTGCCGAGCAGCACCGGCAGGTAAATCGAGACGGCGAGCGACCCGTCGGCAGTCAGGTGGAGCATGTGCGTCACCATCGCGAGCGCTTGCCCGAACCGGACGAGGTGGTCGACCGGGTCCCCCCACTCCACACGCGTCGGCCCGGTGTTGCCCCACGCGAACTCGGTGACCTCCTCGACGAGCTGTCGGTACTGCTCGGGCGTCGGCGCGATCTCCTCGTACGCGAAGTGGCACTGTCCGAGCGGCATGAGCGGCTGCATCCGGAGGTCGGCCACGCCCTCGGAACGGCAGCGGTCGTACACCTCTCGCCACTCGCCGATGCTCTGGCGGGTGGGCACGAACGACACGCCGACGCTCATCCCGGCGGCCCTGAACGCCGCGATGGCTGCCCAAGCGCGCTCGAACGCGCCGGGGAGCTGGCGGAGCCGTTCGTGGCTGGCGGCCGTGGCGCCGTCGACGCTCACCTGCACGAGCCGCACCCCGGCGTCAGCCACGCGTCGGGCCACTTCCGGGGTGGCGAGGTCGCCGGTCGTGACCATGCTGACCGACACCCCTGCGCCGGCCAGAACCCTCGCCGTCTCGACCACCGCCTCGAGACGCAGCAGCGGCTCGCCGCCGCACAGGCAGATGGCGAGCGGCCGCTGGGCGGCGATTTGCTGGGCGACATCGGCCATCTCGCGGTCCGAGAGTTCCTCTCGTGCCAGCACGCCGCTGCGGTTGAGGCAGTGGAGGCAGCGGCCGATGCACCGGTTCGTGACGTCCCAGGACCACTCGACCGGTCCCCGCAGCACGGCCGCATCGCGGCGCAGGTTGAACTCGCGGTCGAGCTCGAACCAGCGCGGCTTGGGGATCGTCACCCAACCCATGACCCGCCGTCCCTCACAACGGCATCACCTGCTGGACGCTCAGCAGATCCTGGCGCAGCTGTTCCTGCACGGCGGGGTCGCGGAGCTGCGCCGGGTCGGTGGAACGCAGCCGGCGCAGGGCGTCGATGAACCGCTGCGGCATCGTGCGCTGCACGATCTCGTGCATGTGCTCGAGCTCGAAGCGGCGGAACGCCACCAGGCAGTCCAGGCAGATCGAGCGGTCCGAGGGCGGCGGCGCGATCTGGTGCGCGACCTCGAGGTTACAGAAGATGCAGTGGGGCATCGTGACGGCCCTCCTCCCGGCGCGGCGTTCGCGCCCGATCTCATGGCGGCACCACCAGCACGCACAGCGCGGCGACCAGCACCGCCCCGGCGACAGCGATGGCCACGGCGATCCCGCCGACGTTGATGACGGCCAGGGCGTTGATCCCAACCAAGAAATTGACGAGGCCGAGGTAGTTGGCGACCCCCCACGAGGCCGGCCCCCAGAACGTGCCGTCGGGAATGGTGATGAACGGCGGAAACGGCGGCGTGAACGCTGCAGGACCGATGTCCACCGTCATGCTGGCGCCGATGACCAGGTTCGGGATGATCAGCGCGCACTGTCCGATGTCGGACCGGCGCGCCGCCGGCTGCCCGTTGATGAGCACCGTGAGGGCCCCCGGCCAGGTGATGAGACCGCCCACGTGGGGTGTCGGCAGGAACTGGGGGCACATGAACAGGTCGCCGACGCGCGCCGCCGGCAGACCCTCGACGAGCACGGTGAACGCCCCCAGCGTGATAGGTCCGCCGTGCAGCATCAGGTCCGAAATCCGCGACGCCATCGCGCACATCACTGACCTCCCCGTCCGTCCCGCCGGAGCACCGGTGGGAGCTGTTCCCAGAACATGTTCCCGCCCCACCTTGCAGGGCCGCCCTCGCACCGTCCAGCAGCCGGGCGGCTCCCGCCGTCGTCGGGCAGGCGGTAGTAACGGCCGAGCGGCTCGAAGACGCCGCCCAGGGCGCCGACCCAGGGGACCCCCTGGCCCAGCAGCTGCGCGTACTCGCGAAGCGCCTCCGCCCGTCTCCGATCGAGCATCGGGTGAACCCTCCGGAACAGCTCCCAGTGCTCGACGCTGGGGGCGTCGAAGTCGGCGGGACCCACCAGGCCCTGAGCGGCCATGGCGTCGTAAATGGCCGAGCCCGGGGCCACCATGAGCCAGGCGATCTGGCAGCGGTTGCCGTAGCGGGACGCGAGCGAGAGCGCAAACGCCACGGTGCGCGCCATCTCGCTCCAGCTCTCCCACGGGAAGCCGACGATGAACGAGTACTTGACCACCCGCTCCAGCCCCGCGCGGTGAAGGGCGTGAGCGCTTGCCACGACCTGCTCGACGGTGACGCCCTTGCCTACCCGGCGCAGCCCCTCGTCGTACCCGCACTCGACGCCGATCTGCAGGAACTCGATCGGCATGCGCGCGAGCCCCTCGAGCACGTGTGGCCGCAACACGTCGCTGGCCCGACCCTCCATCGCCACGGCGACGCCGGGCGCCTCGCGCTCGAGCACGTCGGCGATGGCCTTCACCCGCTCCGGGTCCGTAGTGAAGCAGTCGTCGCTGAACATGAGCGCCCGCAGCCGCACCAGCGGCAGGACCTGTGCACCCTGCCGCACTCGCCGCGCCACCTGCTCGACGGCGAGCGGGCGCCAGTTGCACTTGTGCTGGATGCTGCAGAACGTGCAGGCGAAGCGACAGCCGCGCGAGGCCTCGACCGGAATGAAGCTGTACACGCCGGCAGGTAGCCTCTCCCACAGCGGCGGCGGGAGCGCGTCGAGCTCCTCGGGGGTGAGGGGTGGACCGCTGGGCGTGCTGACCGGCCCGCTCTCGCCCCGGAACGTCAGCCCGGGGATGCCGTCGAGCGGCCCCCCTGCTTCGAGGGCGTGCAACAGGCGCGGCAGCGTTCGCTCGCCCTCCCCTCGCACCACCACGTCGACCTCGGTGGTGGCGAGCACGTGCTCGGCGCAGTACGTGGGATGGAGCCCTCCCACCACGATGCGAGGGCGTGGGTGGCAGGCGGCGAGGGCGCGGATGAGGGGCACAGCGAGCGGCCAGGTGGCGACGTTCGCGGAAACGCACGCGACCTCGTGACCGGCCACGACCCGCTGCAACGCCGCAGTGGTCGAGATGTCGCGCCAGAAGCGGACCGGATCGAGAACGGTACAGCAGTGACCCGCCGCCTCGACGACGGCGCCGAGCGCGTAAATGGCGGAGGGCGGGAGGTTCTCCTCGGGTAGCACCGTGCCGCCGGCCGGAATCGCGACCCCGGGAGCCGCGGTGAAGAGCACGCGCAGCCCGCTCACGGCTCGCTCCGGCCCTGGCCTGGCGGCCGCTGCGGAGCGCGAGCGTCGGAGCGGGCCGCCACCTAGCGCTCCTTCATCCCCGGGATGCGCAGGCGCTCGAGGATCTCGACGAACAGGGCGTGCGTCTGGTCCGTGACCTCGCCGGTGAGGCGGCAGGAGTACAGCATCGTGCCCGACATCAGCGCCACGGCGCGCACACTTCGGTGGCCGAGGCCGCCGAAGCGGGCATCGAGGCCGTAGCGGTAGGCCTCCAGGCCGCGCCAGCTCCCCACCGCCTCCTCCTCGTGCAGCACCTCGAGAAGCGGGGCGCCGGCACGCGCGGTGTCGATGATGTCGGGCATCGAAGGGCGGGTCTTCTCGAGCGGCACCGTGCACTCCACCGCGGCGGCGTGCAGCAGCAGCATGCCGTCCTCGACCTTGACGTACACCCCGTCGCCCTGTGGCCGCCAGCCCCCGCGCAGCGTGAGCGGCAGCCAGGGCTCAGCCACCGGTGTCTCCCATGCCGCGGGTGGCAGAAACCGTGTTTCCTCCACGATCTGCGCGAGAACGCCCGGCTCGACGCCCGGCTCCACCGTCGCCGACCACTCCAGGAGCTGCTGGTCGCGAGCGGCGAGGCAGAAGTTTTGGCGCTGGACGGGCCGGGTCCAGGTGCCGCCGCCGGCTGGTACGGTGGCGCGGAAGGCGGCGAACTCGACGCCCCGGCGCTCGCCGTGCTCCCACCTGTGCAGCCGCGCTCCCGGCGTGAGTGCGAGCTCGCCGAGCCGGGCGCCGAGCCACGGCCGGAGCTGATCGCTGCCGCCCACCGGCCGGCGCAGGTGCACTTGCAGCCCCGGCCCGGTAAGAACAGCCTCGCACGGCACCGGGGTATCGAGCTCCCACCCGACCGGCACCGGGATCGCCACACACGCCGTCGGCACCTCGACCGTGCGTGCGATCGCAAGCCGCGGGCCTGTCGCCTCCGGCACGACCGGCGCGTTGGCTGCTCCCACCAGCACCTCGCTGGCTTCCAGGCGCAGCGACATCGCGATCTCGTTGGCGAGGTCGTCGAGGCGGTCGCCGAGTTCGAGCGGACGGTCGACCGTGAGGTGACAGGCGACGGGTCCCAGCACCCGCAGGTGGGCGAGCCGCCGGACCGGGTGGGTGAACTCGTCGCGCATGCGCACGACCGCTCCCCATCCAGCGCCCGGACCGTCCGCCGGGAGAGCTGCCTCGTGCTCGACCGCCATCTGGGGGTCCAGCGCGAGCCAGAGCTGCTTGAGATCCTCGGCCACCTCGGTTGGCGTGCGGGCCGCAAGCAGCCAGTCCTGACCGAGATGGGCGTGAAAGCGCAGCAGCCCCGACCCGGGTTCCGCCCACGTGAGGGGGGCGATCGGCTCCCAGGCATCGGGGCAGGTGAACGAGCAGAAGGCGAGTCGGTGCTGGCTCAATTGATCTTCACCATGCTGCCCTGGATGGTGTTGATGCCGCTGGCCTCGGAGCGCACCACCGTCCCCTTGACCACGGCCATGGTGCCGCCCGAGAGCTTTGCGGTGCCGTCGCTCTCGACAGTCGCGCTGCCCGTCCCCGTCATCGTTGCGGTGGCCCCTCGGGCCGAGAAGTCAGAGGTGGCGTACTCGCTGATGTTGCTGGCGGTGCTGTTGATGTCGTCACCGGCGTTGAGCGCGATCTTGCTCTGCGCCGTGACCGAGAAGTTCTTGCAGTAGACGTTCACGTCATCGTCCGCCGAGAGCGTGATGTCCTTGGCGTTGATCTTGAAGCCGCCGACGGCTCTGAAGAGCACGTCGCCCTGGGTCGAGCAGGTGATCGTGCTGCCCGAGATGTCGATCTTGAAGTAGTGGCTGCCGCCCTGGTCGCTGATGATGATGGCGCCCGAGGCGTCGTCGATGAGGATGTAGTGGCCGGCCTGGCTGCGCAGCACGATGTGCTGGTTGGCGTCGTCCATGCGAAGGTGGTGGCCGGCTGTCGTGGCCATCGAGATCCGCTGGTTCTGGTCGTCGAGCAGCAGGTAGTTGGTGTTCTCCGTGCACAGCTCGATGCGGTGCGCCGAGTCGTTGAGCGTGAGGCGGTGCCCATCCTCGGTGTGGACGTCGATACCGTTGGCGGGATCGCGGTCCGAGAGCTGAACGTGGTGCCCGTTGACCGTGCGGGCGATGATCGAGTTGCCGATCGTCTCGGCGTTGTCCTCGAGGGTGAGCGACTCGCCGCCGCAGGTGGCGAGCACGATCGAGCCTTCCCGCTGCCGCTTGTCCGACATCGTGAGGTGCTGGTTGCCGCCGGTGTTGAGCTTGATCTGCCCGTTCTTGTCGTCGAGCAGGAGCTGGTGCTGGTAGGGGGTGAGCACGCGGTTGCGCACCAGCTCGGTGGGCTGCACGATCGGCCGCTTGTCGGCGTTGTAGACGCTGCCGACGATGAGCGGGTTGTCGGGGTCGCCGTCGAGGAAGTCCACCACGACCTCGTCCCCGATGAGCGGGTGGAACTGGATGCCGTGCTTGTGCTGGCTGCTCTCGTCCATCCCGGCGTAGGGCGTCGCCACCCGCACCCAGCACGAGCTGTTCTCGTCCTCCTGCCCGTCCGGGTCCCAGTGGAACTGCACCTTGGCGCGCCCCAGCTCGTCCATGTAGATCTTGGCGTCTCGCGGGCCGACCACGGTGGCGGTCTGCATGTTGATGAAGGGCTTCGGGATGTTCTGAGGAGGCCGGAAGACGGGGTCCTTGCGGACGGCGGTGAGCGAGACCGAGTACTGGACCCCGGTCTCTGCCTCCTGCGACGCGGAGTGATCGACCGACAGCAGCACCCAGTCGCCGTTGAGGTCGGAGCGGTACGCCCGCGACAGCGACATCACGCACCCGGCGGAGGCCGAGCGCCAGTCGCCGGAGGCCGCGAGCAGCTTGCACCTCGCCGCCTCGGCGTCGACCGCCACCCTGGCCAGCGCGCGGCCGCGGCCGTCGTCCCGGTAGCGCTCGACGTTGTAGTCGTAGATCTCGAGATCGGTGTGGCGAGGGGCGGTCTGCTCGACCCGCAGCGGCTTGCCGGGGTCGCGGTAGTCGTGGTCCTTGTAGCGCACCTTGCCGGTGTAGGCGGACTCCTCGTAGGTGAGGCTGGAAAGGTACTCGTCGGAGGGCGCGAGGTCGCCGGTGGGGGTCTTGTACTGCACGCTGCTGTCGGGGGCGCAGGTCCCGTAGTGCGCCGACTTGTCGCCGATCACCATCATTTCCTGGCCGTCGTGCGTGAAGTAGAAGAAGATCCCCTCTTCCTGCATGAGGCGGAAAATGAAGGCGAGGTCGGTCTCGCGGTACTGCACGCAGTACTCGCGTTCGGGGTACGAGCCGAGCCGGGGATCGTACTTGCCGGCCATGCCCCGCTCGTCGAGCACCTTCTTGATGATGGCGTCGGCCGACATGTTCTGGAAGATGCGGCAGTGCCGGTGCTGGCCGAGCAGCCAGAGCGTCGGCACCACCTCCACCGCGTAGATGCCCTGCTCCTGGTCGGCGCCGCCGAGCCCCGGCAGGCGGGCGTCGAGCTGCGAAAAGTGGGACACGATCCCGTAAAACTTCTTCTCCTTGCCGCCCCATTTCAGCTTGATCTCGACCGGCTGGCGGATCTGCGCCGCGACGTCCACCGCCGAGTCCCGCGACCACAAGGTGAGGTGGTAAGAGAAAAGGGCCGAGATTTCCTCGTGGCCCGAAAACGAAAGGACCTGGAAGAGGGTACCGCCGATCTTGCATGAGTACTGGGCCGTGTCGGCCCGCACAGCGCTCATCCCGCACCTCCGCCCGAAACCGGGTCAGCGCGGGCAGGAAAGGGAGTCTGTCCACCCCGCTCCGGGATGAGGCCTCCGCCTCCCCGCCCTCTCGTAGCGAAAGACCGACTCCTATTGTAGCGCCAGCCCGCGGATCCGCGCCGCTGCGACGATCACTGCGGCCGCGCCCTCCACGCCCAGGCTCTCGGTGTTGATCACGAGGTCGAAGGCGACCACGTCGCAAGGATCCTGGCCGAAGTGGCGCCGGACGAACGCCTCGCGGTCGCGGTCCGTGGCCGCGACCCAGCGCGCCGCAGCCCGCCGGTCGAGTCCCTGCTCCCGCTCGACCCGGCCGATGCGAAGCGCCAGGGGAGCGACGAGGCGCACCGCCAGCCCCCAGGAGCGGGGCAGGAAGTGGTGGGCGCCGCGTCCCACGACCACGGAGGGCCGCTGGCTCACCGACAGGAGCACGATGCGGGCCAGCCGAGCCACGTACTCGTCCTGGCTGAGCAGGTGAGGGCGCATGAGGTTGAAGATCGACTGGTCGAACCAGGACGCCGCCGTCTCGTCGAGGAGCTTGAGCGCCTCCGGGCTTTCCTGCACCTGCTCGGCGAGGAAGTCGAGCAGCTCGCGGTCGAGAACGTGCCATCCCAGGGCTGCGCCCACGGCGCGTGCCACCGCCTCGCCCCCGGCCCCGGCCTGGCGGGAGATGGCGATGTAGGCTCCGCGGGCGCTGCCCTGGCCGCCCTCGCGCGACACCTCCTCGAGGTGCCGGCGCAGCTCCCGCCAGTGCCCGTGCCGATCCGCGAGCCGGTCGAGAGGGCTTCCCGTGAAGCGGGTCCGCTCGGTGACCATGGAGACCTCCAGCCTTGTCCCTTACACAAGGTAGGGGCCGCGGCGCGCCTCGGCAACCGCCTCAGGCTCCGGCGACGAAGGGGTTGGAAGCCTTCTCCTCGCCGATCGTGGTCTCGGGGCCGTGCCCGGGGATGACCCGGGTCCGGTCGGGCAAGGTGTAGAGGACTGTGCGGATCGAGCGCTCGAGGTCGTTCCACGACCCGCCCCAGAGGTCGGTACGCCCGACGCCGTTCGAGAACAACACATCGCCGACCACGGCCAGCGGCCGCTCGGCGTCGTGCCACAGCAGCACCACGTGGCCCGGGGAGTGCCCCGGGCAGTGGCGCACCTCCACCTCGAGGCCGCCCACCGCGAGCCTCTGCCCGTCCTCGAGCAGCCCGTCACAGCGCACCGGCTCGGGTTCGGGAAAGCCGAACAACCGCGCCTGCTCGGCCAGTCCTTCGAGCAGCGGCAGGTCGTCGGGGTGCACCCACAGGCACGCCTCGGGGAACGCCCGCCGCACCTCGGCAGCGCCCGCCGCGTGGTCGAGATGGGCGTGCGTGAGTACGATCCCGACCGGGCGCAGGTCGGCCTCGCGGATGGCGGCGATGACCCGGGACATCTCGAAGCCGGGATCCACCACGAGCACCTGCCGGGTTGTCGGGTCGGCGAGCACGACGGTGCGCTCCGCGAACGGCCCGAGTTCCCAGGTGAAGACGCTCAGGGTCCCGGACACGCCAGCGCCTCGAGCAGCCCGCCGATGAGTGTGGTGAGGCGTGGTCGGGCTGCGGCGCCCGCCTCCATGACCTCCGTGTGCGTCAGAGGCTCCGGCGCGATGCCGGCCGCGAGGTTGGTGACGAGCGAGAGCACGAGCACCCGCATCCCCAGGTGGCGCGCGGCAATCACCTCCTGCACGGTGGACATCCCCACCACCGTGCCGCCCAGCGTCGCCAGCATACGGATTTCGGCCGGGGTCTCGTACGAGGGGCCGAGCAGCCCGCAGTACACGCCTTCCCCGACCCGAAACCCGGCCTTGGCGGCGAGATCGGCCGCCAGTTGCCGCAGCTCGGGGTCGTAGGCCACAGTCATGTCGGGGAACAGCGGCTCCCGCCAGCGCAGCCACTCGCCGGAGAGAGGGTTGGCCGCTTGCAGGTTGATGTGGTCGCGGACGATCACCAAGTTGCCGGGCCGGGCAGTCGGGTCGAGGCACCCCACGGCGTTGGTCGCCACGTACACAGGACATCCGAGCAGCCCGGCGAGGCGAGGGATCGCCGCCACCTCGGGTGCAGAGTACCCCTGGTAGAGGTGGAAGCGGCCGTTGAAGGCGAGGATCCCTTGCTCGCCCCGCCGCCACAGCGTCACGGTGGGGGTGTGGCCGGCGAGATGGCGGATCTCGAACGGAAAGACCTCGGGGTACGGGACCTCGACGGCCGGCTCCCATCCCGGAGCCTGCAGGGTGATGCCGGAGCCGGCGACGAGCGCCGCCGCCAGCCTGCCTGTTTCATGGCGGGCGCGGAAACGGGCGACCGCCTCATCCAGCAACGCGGGGGTGAACGTGCTCACGAGCACGGAGGATAGCAGCCCGGCCGCCGGCTTGGGAACAGGCGCGGCCGCGAGATCAGGGCGCGGGCGGCGGGGCCGGCGAGGCGCCCGGCCACGGTATCGCGGCAAGCCCCGGGAGAGCTGCCAGGTCGGTCTGGTCGATGGACAGCGGGGTCACGCTGACGAACCCCTTGACCAGGGCGTCGATGTCGGTGCCGGGCGCATCGTGGTCGGGTGGCGCCCAGCTCGACACGAAAAGCCGCTCGCCGTGGGGTCCCGCCTTTTCGTGGTACTCCTGTACCACTGGCGGTTCGAGGCCCATCCGGTTGACGCGCACCCCCCTGGCGGCGCCAGCCGGGTGGGGGATCTCGACCTTGACCACCTGGCCGGGGCGGGGCAGCCCGGCCGCCACGAGCTCGTCCAGGATCGCCCGCGCCCAGCGCGCCGCCGCCGCCCAGTCGGGCTCGCCGCCGCGCGGGTGGGCGGCAGAAAACGCCACGCCGGGCAGACCCATGAGCGCGGCCTCGCGGGCGCCCCCGAGGGTGCCGGAAATCCACGTCGACTGCCCGACGTTGTCGCCGCGGTTGATCCCCGAGAGCACCATGACGGGAGGGTCGGAAGCCAGGAGGTTGGCGACGCCGATGCGGGTGCAGGTGGCTGGCTGGGCGTGCACGGCAAAGCGGCGCATGCCGCCGACCGCCGGCCGCTCCTCGACCAGCACCGGGGAGCGAAAAGTGATGCCGTGCGCGACCCCGGACTGCTCCACCGCCGGTGCCACCACCGTGAGACGGTAGCGGTCCTGCAGGGCGCCGGCGAGGGCGGCGATGCCCGGCGCGTCGATGCCGTCGTCGTTGACGAGCATGAGGTGGGGGCGGCGGTCCTCCTGGGCCAGGCTGGCGCCGGCCGCGAGCACGAGGATCACGAACACACCGAGCTTGCGCATCGTCGTCTCCTTGCCTCCCGTCTCGGCCAACGGGGGGTGCATCATACGGCAACACCCGGCAACGCGTACAATCGACCGATGACGCGATCCTGGCAGCGCTGGCTCGGGGTGGGAGTGGCGGCCGCCGCCGCCGCTGCCGCGCTCCGGCTGACCGTGTGGCGGGGGGAGACCGTCGAGGTGGAGGTGGCGCGGGTGGAGCGGGGAGCGGTCGAGGAAGTGGTGACGAACAGCCGTGCCGGCACGGTCAAGGCGCGGCGCCGCGCCCGGCTCTCCCCGCAGACCGGCGGCCGGGTGCTGGAACTGCCGTACCGGCGCGGCGACCGCGTCGCGGCGGGAGTGGTCGTTCTGCGGCTCGACGACACCCTTCAGCGCGCCCGCCTCGCTCTGGCCGAGCGGGAGGTCGGCTCGGCGCGGGCGCGGGCCGAGGCAGCGTGCCTGGCTGCCGAGCTGGCGACCAGGGAACTGGCGCGGGGCGAGGCGTTGCGGCTCGACGGCATCGCGTCGGAGCAGGCGCTGGACGGCCTCGCCTCGGAGCGCGACCGCTCGGCCGCGGCGTGTCGCGCCGCCCTGGCTGGCCGCGAGCTGGCCGAGGCGCAGGTCCGGCTGGCCGAGGCCGAGCTGGCCCTCACCCGTGTGGAGGCGCCGTTTGCCGGCGTGCTCGCCGAGGTTGCGACCGAGATCGGCGAGTGGATCACCCCCTCGCCGCCCGGGGTGCCGATCCCGCCGGTGCTCGACCTCATCGATCCGACCTCGCTGGTCGTCAGCGCGCCGATCGACGAGGTCGAGGCCGAGCGGCTGGCCGTCGGGCAGAAGGTGCGCGTGGCGGTGGACTCGAGGCCGGGACAGAAGCTCGACGGGCGCGTGGTCCGGGTGGCGCCGTTCGTCCTCGATGCGCTCGAGCAAAACCGCACCATCGAGATCGAGGTGGAGCTCGCCGAACAGGGGGCGGCTGCCGGGTTGCTGCCGGGGCTTTCGGCCGACATCGAGGTGGTCGTCGCCAGGAGGGACGGCGTGCTGCGGGTGCCGACCGCGGCGGTGGCCGAGGGCGGGGCGGTGCTGGTACTGGCCGGTGGTCGCCTGCTCGAGCGCCGCATCGAGACGGGAATGCGCAGCTGGCAGCTCACCGAGGTGCGCGGCGGCGTCGCCGAAGGGGAGTTCGTGGTGACGAGGCGCGAGTCCACCGCCATCAAGGCGGGGGTCCGGGCCCGGGCGCGAGGCGGGGCGTGATCGCTCTCGAACGGGTGTCTCGCACCTTCCAGGTGGGGGACGCCCGGGTCCACGCCCTGCGCGACGCCAGCCTCACGATCGCGGCCGGCGAGCACGTCGCGTTGGTCGGCCCCTCGGGCTCCGGGAAGTCCACGATGCTGCACATCCTGGGGTGCCTCGACCGGCCGACGGCAGGGCGCTACCTCTTCGCGGGCGTGGAGGTGGGCAGCGCCAGCGACGAGACCCGCTCGCTCCTGCGCCGGCACCGCATCGGCTTCGTTTTCCAGTTCTTCCACCTCCTCGGCCGCCTCTCGGCCCAGGGCAACGTGGAGCTGCCGATGCTCTTCGCGGGGGTGCCGGCGGACGAACGCCGGGCCCGGGCGGCGCGGGCGCTGGCGGCGGTGGGGCTCTCGGCCCGGGCGGCCCACCGTCCCGACCAGCTCTCGGGTGGGGAGCGGCAGCGGGTGGCCATCGCGAGGGCCGTGGTCATGGCGCCGGCCCTCCTGCTGGCGGACGAGCCCACCGGCAACCTGGATCGCCGCTCGGCCCTCGAGGTCATGGAGCTGCTGGAAGACATGAACCGCCAGGGGCTCACGCTCGTGGTCGTGACCCACGACCCCGCCATCGCCGCACGGGCCCGGCGTGTCCTGCGCCTCGACGATGGCCGCCTGGTGGAGAGGCCGTGATGGCGGTCGAACGTCGAACGACGCACGTCGAACCCCACGCGGCCTCCCCCCGCCGCGGGCGCCCGCCGGCGACCTTCGATCGCGGGCGCTCGACCTCCTGCCTCGCCCCCGAGGAGGCGACCGGGTGAGCGTTTTCGACCTGCTCCGTTTCGCGTGGGGGGCGCTGCGCGGGCACCGCTTGCGAAGCGGGCTGTCGGTCGGTGGCGTGGCGGTGGGGATCGCCGCCGTCGTGACCCTCACCGCCCTCGGCGAGGGGGCCAGAGAGTACGTGCTGCGGGAGTTCGCCACCCTCGGCACGAACCTCGTCATCGTCATGCCCGGGAAGGTCGAGACCACCGGCGCGGCCCCGTTCGGGGGCACGGTGCGCGACCTCACCCTGGAGGATTTCCAGGCCCTCTCCCGCCTGGAGCGGGTCCGCGGCGCCGCCCCCCTGGTCTTCGCGACCGACACCGTGCGGTTCGGGGGTCGAGGGCGGGCGGTGCCGGTGCTCGGCACCACCTCCGAGCTGGTCGCCGTGCGCAAGCTGGCGGTGGGGGCCGGCTCCTTCCTGCCGCCGCGCAGTCCGTTCGAGGGGGGGAGCGAGATCGTGCTCGGACCCAGAGTGGCCCGCGAGCTGTTCGGTCCGGAAAGCCCCCTGGGGCAGGTCGTCAGAGTGGGGGGGTGGAGGTTTCGCGTCGTCGGGGTGCTGGCGCCGAGGGGGCGCTCGCTCGGCTTCGACTTCGACGACGTGGTGTTCATTCCAGCCCGTACCGCCATGCGCATGTTCAACCGCACCTCGCTGTTCCGGGTTCTCGTCGAGGCGAGGTCGAACCCCGAGATAGAGCACGTCAGGCACGACGTGCTGGCGCTGCTCGCCGCCCGCCACCGAGCCGAGGACGTCACGGTCATCACCCAGGACGCGGTGCTTTCGGCGTTCGCCGCCATCATGCGGGCGCTCACCCTCGCTTTGGCAGGCATTGCCTCGGTCTCGCTGGCGGTCGCCGGGGTGGGGATCATGAACGTCATGCTCGTGACCGTCACCGAGCGCCGGGCCGAGGTGGGGCTCTTGAAGGCGCTGGGAGCTGGCGACGGGCAGGTCCGCGCCGCGTTCCTCTGCGAGGCCGCCCTGCTCTCCTCGCTGGGCGGGGTGGCCGGGCTCGCCCTGGGGGAGGCCGCCGTGTGGGTCCTGGTCGGGGTCTTCCCGACGTTCCCCGCCGCGGCTCCGGGGTGGGCGATTGGCGCCAGCCTGGCGCTGGCGGTGGCGGTGGGGATCGTGTTCGGGGTGTGGCCGGCACACCGCGCGACCCGGCTCGACCCGGTGGCGGCGCTGGCGAGGCGGTGAGATGCACCTCGGCGAGCTGCTCCGTTTCGCTCTCGGCGCGCTGGCCGGTCACCGGCTGCGCTCGGCGCTCTCGGCGCTCGGGGTGGCGATCGGGGTACTGGCCGTGATGCTGCTGACCTCCCTCGGGGAAGGCACGCGGCAGTACATCGTCGGCCAGTTCACCCAGTTCGGCACCAGCCTCGTGAGCGTCCAGCAGGGGAGCACCAAGACGTTCGGCTTCCCGGGGGTGTTCGGCGGCACCACCGAGCCCCTCACGATTGCCGACGCCGAGTCGCTCGAGCGGCTTCCCGGCGTCGAGCGCGTCGTCCCGGTGGTGCTCGGCCAGGCCCTCGTGGAGCACGGCGGGCGGGGCCGCAGCGTCGTCATTTACGGCGTGAACCACGAGGCCGCGGCGGCTTTCCGCATCGGCGTCGCCCAGGGGTCGTTCCTGCCGGTGATGGAGGCCCGGCGGCGCGCCAGCGTGGCGGTGCTGGGCCCGCGCCTCGAGCGCGAGCTGTTCGGCTCGGCCTCGGCGCTCGGCGAGCGGGTCCGCATCGGCGGACAGAGCTTCCTCGTCGTGGGGGTCATGGAGCCGAAGGGGCAGGTCCTCGGCTACGATCTCGACGACCTGGCGTGGATCCCTGTGGCCAACGCGCAGGATCTGTTCAACCAGGCGAACCTGCTGGAGATCGACGTGGTGGCGAGGGAGGCGGCAGGAGTGCCCGGGGTCGTGGAGGCGATCCGCCGGACGCTCGCCGCCCGCCACCGTGGCGAGGAGGACTTCACCATCGTCACCCAGACAGAAATGCTCGCGACGTTCGGGCGGGTCATCTCGATCATCACTGCCACGGTCTCGGTGATCGCCGGCATCTCGCTGCTCGTCGGGGCGATGGGGATCCTTACCGTGATGTGGATCGCGGTGCGCGAGCGCACGGCCGAGATCGGGCTGCTGCGGGCCCTCGGCGTGCCCGCCGCGACCGTGGGCTGGCTGTTCCTGCTGGAGGCCATGTGCCTGGCGGCGGCGGGGGCGCTGGCCGGGGTGGCGGCCGGAGCGGGGCTGGAGGCGCTGGCGCGCTGGCTGGTGCCGGGGCTGCCGCTCGCCACCCCGCCGGAGGCGGTGGCGGCTGCGCTCGTCATGAGCCTGCTCGTCGGCGCGGTGTCGGGAGTGTTGCCGGCTCGCCAGGCGGCGCGCCTGGACCCCGTCGAGGCGCTGCGCGCCGAGTAGCGGAGCGAGTCGGCGGTCCCGGTAGAAGCGGGGCAGCCGTGGGATCGGATCGCCGCAGACTATACTGGCCGCGGAGGACGACACGGACGGGCATTCCCCCCCGGCGGTCGGCGATGGCGTTGCCGGCCACGAGCGCAGGTGGCGCCGCCTGCTGCTTGCGACCCTCGCCCTCTCGGTGCTGGCCCTGCTGCTGGTGCAGCTCCGCGAAGGCCGCCTGAGCGCGGGGCGGTCGATCGGGATCTCGCTGCAGCGCACCGGGGTGGGAATGGAGGTCACCAACGTCGGCCCCGGCTCTCCGGCCGAACGGGGCGGCCTTGTGGCCGGCGACCTCATCGTCTCGATCAACCACCGGCAAATCTCCGACCTCAACGGGTACGACCGGGAGGCGGCAACGCTCGTGCCCGGCCAGGAAGCGGTGTTCGGCGTGCTTCGAGCCGGCCGGGCGCTCGAGCTGCGGATCGCGCCCGGGGTGCCGTACCGGTGGGGCCGCTGGCTGCTCAACGCGCTCACGGCTCTGTGCTACCTCGCCCTGGGGTGGCTGGCGGTGGCGCAGCCGACTTCCGACGTGCGGGCGCGCCTGCTGTTCTTCTTCACGTGGGCGGTGGCGGTGGAGCTGGCGCTGCCCCAGTACCTGGTCGGCAACGTCGCCCTGCAGCGGCTTTCCCAGGTGCTGTTCTTCCTGGTCTCGGGGCTGCAGTTCGGGCTCGAGTTACACCTCGTGTCGCTGTTGCCGGCCCCTCGCACGTGGGTGCACCGCCGGCGCTGGCTCATCCCGGTGTTCTACGTCTTCGGCGGCGGCCTGGGGATCCTCTCGACGCTCGGCTACGCGGCGCAGGAAGCCGGTGTCGAGCTGGCCCCGCCGTGGAGCTGGCTCACCTCCAACCTGCTGCTCAACGACGTGTTGTTGCCGGTATGGGCCGTGGCGGTGGCGGGGCTACTCGCCTACCCGGCCGTCACCTACCCCGAGGCGCAGGGCCGCCACCAGGCGGGGCTGGTGCTGCTCGGAACCCTGCCGTGGGTGATCCTGGTGCTGGCGCTCACTGCGACGAGCCGGCTCGACATCCGCCCGCCGGACTGGGTCGACGCCCTGTGGTCGCCGGTGCTGCTTCTGTTTCCCCTCGCGGTGTTCATCGCCATCTTCCGGTACCACCTCTTCGACCTCGCGTTCGTCGTCCGCCGGGGCCTCATCTACACGACGCTTACCACGACGCTGCTGCTCGTCTTCTACGCCGCGCTGGGCGCCGGCGGGGTGCTGCTGTCGGGGGTGTTCGGCAGCTCGAGCTCGGTGTGGGTGGTGGCCTCGGCGACGCTGGTGCTCGGGCTGCTGTTCGCTCCCCTGCGCCGCTTCGTGCAGGAGCACATCGACCGCCGCTTCTTTCCCGAGCGCCAGGCGCTGCGGCAGCAGCTCACCGCCCTCGCCTCCGAACTCGCGGCCCAGGGCAAGCTGCCAGCCATGGTCGCGTATCTCATCCGGCGCCTGCGCGAGATCTTCGAGACCGAGTCGGTGACGATTCTGGTCGCCGATCCCACGACGAGGGTGCTCGTCGCGGTGGCCTCCTCGGCCCAGGCGTTCCAGGACGAACTGGACCGCTCGCTGCTGCTGTCGCCGGAAGACCCCGGGCTCGAGTTGCTGCGGCGCAGCCGCCGGCCGCTGCCGGCCGACCAGCTCGCGGAACGCTCCGGGGTGCTGGGGTACCGGCTGCGATCGCTCGGGGTGGCGCTGGGGGTTCCGTTGCTGTATCACCAGGAGCTGATCGGCGCGCTCCTGGTCGGAAGCAAGCGCGGCGGCGCGCCGTTTTCCGCCGAGGAAATCGAGCTGCTGGAGCTGTTTTCCCACCACGTGGCAGTGGTGATCGAAAACGCCCGGCTGTTCACCTCCGCAACCTACGAGGCGCTCACCGGGCTCTTCCGCCGCGAGGCGATCCTCGAGCAGCTGCAGCGGGAGGTGGAGCGCGCCCGCCGCTACGGCCGACCGTTCTCGGTCGCCATGGCCGACCTCGACCATTTCAAGAGCATCAACGACCGCTACGGCCACCTCGCCGGCGACACCGTGCTGGCGCGCGTGGCCCAGACGCTGTCGGGGGCCATTCGCTTTTCCGACGCCATCGGGCGCTACGGCGGCGAGGAGTTCCTGCTCCTGTTCCCCGAGACCGATCTCGCGGGGGCGATCACGGTGGCGGAGAAGATCCGCCGCCAGGTGGAGGGGCTGAGTGTGGTCGTGCCGTCGGGCTCCCCGCTCGGCCTCACGGTGTCGCTCGGCGTGGCCACCCTCGACGCCGACGCGGCCAACCGCGACGATGCGGCCACAACGCTCATCGCGGAAGCCGACGCCAACCTCATGAAAGCCAAGAAGGCGGGACGCAACCGGGTCGAGCCGCCGCCACTCCCTAGCGCGCTGCGCTGAGTTCCAGAAGCGCCGCCAGCTCCTCCCGCGAGAGCCTTCGCAGCACGTCCTCGCTCGGCGCCACCACCTCGCGGGCGAGTTCCAGCTTCTGCATCAGGATGGCATCGATTCGCTCCTCGATCGTGCCTTCGGTGACGAGCTTGAAGACCTGCACCAGCCGGTTCTGGCCGATGCGGTGGACGCGGTCGGTGGCCTGGTTCTCGCGCGCCGGGTTCCACCACCGGTCGTAGTGCACCACGACCGAGGCGGCGGTCAGATCGATCCCGACCCCGCTGGCGAGCAGGCTTGCCAGCAGGACCGGCTCGTGGCGGGCAGCGTTGAAGCGCTGCACGACGGCGGCGCGGTCGCGCGTCTGGCCGGTCATCACGAGGTGAGGCACCCCCCGCTGCCGGAGGTAGGTGGACAGCAGCTCCACCATTTGCACGTACTGCGAGAAGACGACGACGCGGTTGTCGGCGGCCAGCGCCTCGTCGAGGATCTCGTCCAGCAGCTCGAGCTTGCCGGGGACGAGATGCCGCAGGCGGGGCTCCACCAGCCCCGGGTGGTCGCACACCTGCTTGAGGCGGGTGATGAGCGCGAAGATGTGCATGTACGGGATGTCGGCCGTCTCGTCGCGGAGCTGGTGGACGAGCGCGGGCGCCCGGCCGCCGTGGATCCGGGCATACAGCTCGGCCTGCCGGGGTGTGAGCCGGCAGAAGGCGAGCTCCTCGTGCTTGGGCGGGAGGTCGTCTACGACCGCCTCCTTGACGCGCCTGAGGGTGAACGGCGCCAGCAGCTTGCGAAGGCGCAGGAGGTCGGCCGAGGAGGGCGACCTGAAGGCCTGGCGGAACGCCCGCTCGCTGCCCAGGTAACCGGGCACCACGAGGTCCATGATCGACCACAGCTCGGCGAGGCGGTTTTCGATCGGCGTCCCGGTGAGCGCGACGCGGAACCGGGCGGGGATCGTGCGCACCGCGCGGGAGCCCTTGGTGTGGGGGTTCTTGGCGCGCTGCGCCTCGTCGAAGACGACGATGTCCCAGGCCACTTCTTGCAGAGCGGCCAGCGAGCGTAGGGCGATCTCGTACGTTGTGAGCACCACGGCGCCCGGCGGCAGGTCCTCGAGGCTGCGGGCCGCGCCGTGGAAGACGACCACCGGCAGCACCGGGGCGAACGTCGCCAGCAGGTGTCGCCAGTGATCGAGGACGCCGCGGGGGCACACCACGAGGTGGCGGGCCTCGGGGGAATGGGTCCGGGCCAGGCACAGCAACGCCATGGCCTGGTGCGTCTTGCCGAGCCCCATGTCATCGGCGAGGAGCGCCCCGAGGCCGGTGTGGTAGAGGCGCCAGAGCCACGCCGCCCCGTGCCTTTGGTACGGGCGCAGACGCGAGCGCAGCCCCTCCGGCTCGGGCAGTGCCGGTACCGGGTCGAGCAGGGCCTCGACCACCGCCTGCAGCCGGGCCCGGCGTACCGTGGCGGGGACCCGGACCTCGGCGAGCGCCCGGACCAGGCCGAGGCGGTCGCCGACCAGACCGCGGGTCTTGAGCTTGAGGCCGGCGGCGAGCAGCGCGCCAGCGTCGGGGGCGCGCACGAGCGCCCGGCCGTGGCGCACGAAGCGGTGCCGCAGCAGCTCCCGCACCTCGGACCACTTGAGCTCCCCGTCGCTGACCCGGTACTGCGGCCGCAGCACGACCTGGCCCTTCTCGTCCTCATCGACCTCGAAACCGGTGAGGGCCGGCTGCAGCGGCCGGGGGGTCGTGGCGAGCTCGCCCTGGGGCTCGTACCAGCGCTCGCTCTTGAGCAGGAAATGGTCGTGCATGACGAAGTTGAAGGCGGCGTGGCCGCGCAGCACGAGGCGCCCGCGCTGGAAGTACGGCAGCAAAGTCGGCGACACGTCGGGCGCCGGCATCAGGATGTCCCCGTGCCGGATGAAGCGGCCGAACGAGCGCGCCGGCAGCTCGGCCAGCGGGATGAACTCGCCGCCCGGCGTGACGAGCCCGGGGTCGAGCACCACCTCCTCGTCGCCCTGCAAGCTGGCCCGGAGCACCGCCGCCGCCCGCACCGAGCCGACCCGCAGCCTGGCGAGGTCCCCCTCGAGCTCGAAGGCGCCGAGCTTGGGCAGCTCGCCCAGCAAGTACGGCAAGGCGGCCTTGCCGACCAGCACGACGCGGGCCTGGCCCGACTTGAGTTGCAGGTGAAAGCGGAGCCGGTCCTCGTCCAGCTCCACCCGCACCGGGCCGCCGCGATGATGGGAAAGCTGGAACCGCAGCGCGATCTCGAGCTCGTCCAGGTACTGCACGTGGCCGAGGTCGACCTCCTGCGCCCCTTCCCGGGGAGCCACCAGGAACGGTTGCAGCGCGCGCTCCCGCCAGGTCGTGCCCGGGCCCTTGGCCACCAGGCTCGGGCGCAGCTTGATCCACGTGAACAGGACGGCGGCCGCGTGAACGCACGGCTCGGGGCCCAGGGTCTCGCAGCGCGAGCACGATAGCCGCAGCGCGCGCGGCCCCGGCGACTCGACGAGCACCCTGGCCAGCGGGTGGAGCGTCGTGCCCTCCACCGCCGTGCCGCTCCAGGTGACCTCGGCCACCTCGCGCCCGCTCACGAGGCCGAACGCCAGCTCGGCGTCACGGCGACCGAGCCGCCCGAGCACGTCACCGCTCGTCATGGACAGCAGGAAGCTCGCTGAGCTCGACCGCTCGGCGCCCATATCCGCCAAGCGTAGCATTCCCGCTGCGCCACCCGGAACAGGGGCGGGAACCGACTCTACCGGCGGGCGGGAAGCCGCCGGCGCGGCACGCGAGCCGGCTCGCCGTCGAGCTGGATCCGCACCAGGTGGACGCCGGGAGCGGCCAACGGCACGTCCAGCACGCCGTCCGGCGCCTGCGCCTCGGTGCCGGAGGCCACGGTGCGGAGGGTGCAGTCGCCCACCGCACACGGATGGCGGTCGGAAACCTCCGCGACCTCCCACCGAAAACGCGCGGGTGCGCCAGCCAGCCGCAGCCGGTACCCGGCCTCGGGACTCCCCTGGTTGGCGACGAGCACGCGCACCGACGCGCCGTCTGCCGAGCGACCGGCGATCACGGCGAACCCTTCCGTGTCCCCGCCCATCGTGGCCAACCGAACCGGCGTGCCGAACAGTTCTGCCCAGAGCCGGAAGGCGAGCCCCGACCGCGACCACTCGGGTTCGGAAACACCGTCCCCGCACATGCCGAACAGACCCGTGCCGTCGGTGCGATAGCGGAATGCCATGCCGATGTCGGTGTCCTGGAGGTGCGCGAGGGCGCCGGCGGCGTGGGCGGCGTTGTACGCCGACTCGACGACGAGCCTGCACCCGGTCGCCTCGCACGGCCCGCCCGCAATGTTCCACTCCGTGTTGATGAGCTCGGTGGCTGCGAACCCCTCCTCGTCGAGCAGGCGGCGGAGCTGCCGCTGGGCGCGTGCGAGCGTGTGGGGGTTGCCCATGTGGTAGACGTGCCAGGAAAAGAAGTCGAGCGGCGCGCCGGTCGCCGCGATGTGGCGCAGCAAGCCGCGCACCCATCCCTCGTGGGTGTGCCCGGCCAGCCCTGGCCCGCCGACCCTCGCCGAGGGGTCGGCAGACCTCACAGCCGCCGCAGCGCGGGCGTAGAGGTCGTAGAACGCTTCCGGGGTGCCGCTCCAGAACAGGGGGCCGTTGGGCTCGTTCCAGATTTCCCAGTAGCGCACTCCGGCGCGGGTCCCGCCGGCCCACCCCTGGTTGACGTGCAGCACGATATGGTGCGCGACCTCGGCCCACTTCTCGGCGCTCATGCGGGGCGTCTTGGGGCCGCCGAAGCTCTCGCCGAGGCGGAAGAGCACCTCGAAGCCGCCAGCCGCGGCCTCGGCAATGGCCACGTCGGTGCTGCCGAAGCGGTAGGCGCCCGGGTCCGCCGGATCGGCTCCCGGGTCCGGGAAGACCACCGAGGTGTCGAACGCCGTGTGGACGTCGTGGCCGCGGATCATCGTCACGCCAGCCGCAGCCAGCCGCGCGGAGTAGTCGACGATCACGCCGCTGCGGCTCATCAGCCGGGGGCCCCGGTTGGTCTGCGCCAGCCTCCGCAGCGTGCCCACCGTGCGGTCGAGGTCCACGGACAGATCTCGCCAGCCGCCGCCCGGCAGTTCCTCCAGACGCGCCGTGTCGAAGTACGCGGTGCCCGAGACTCCGTGGCGCACGCCGAGCCACACGTCGAGCCGGGCGCTGCCCTCGGGGGCGCGCACTCGCCAGGCGAGCCCGTCCCACTCGAAGGTCCCGGCGAAGGACTCCGTGCCGGTTTTCCAGATCACCTTGCCGGCCGCGTCCCTGAACGTCAGCTCCACGTCCCCCTCGCCGGACAGCGCGGCCGCCGCGGCCCGCGCCTCGATTCTGTACCACGCGCCTCCCACCACGGGCGCGGACTGCTGCCAGCCGGCATCCGCCGCGGCCGCGCCGCAGTCGAACGCCACCTCGAGCACGCCCGCCTCGTCCCAGTGCAGGGTGGCGCAGGCGGCGTCGGATGGCTGCACCGGCACCCAGCCGCCGCCCCCGGGTGTCAGCTCGCCGTTGACGAGGAGGTTTCCCGCCCTGGTGGAAGCCGCCGCCAGCAGACACGCGACCGCGATGGCGAGAGTCCGCATGCTCACCCAGACGGCCGGGAGCGGCGGCGCGTTGACATCAGCCGGCGAGGATGAGCCGCTGCAGGGCGATGTTGTCGCGGTGGCCGGTGAAGGCGGCCGTGACGCGGCCGCGCACCGGGTAGCCCAGCAGGTACAGATCCCCGATGACGTCGAGGATCTTGTGGCGCACGAACTCGTCGGGGAAGCGCAGGGCGGTGTTGACCACGTTGTCCTCGCCCACCAGGATGAAGTTGTCGAGCCGGCCGCCGGAGCCCAGGCCGAGTTCCTTGATCATCGGCAGGTCGCGCAGAAACCCGAACGTCCGGGCCGGGGCGATTTGCGCCTGGAAGGCGTCGAAGCCGGTGAGCCGGAAGGTGCAGCGCTGCTCGCCGATGGGAAGCGGGTAGCGCAGGTGGTAGGCGACCTCGAGGGTGTCGGCGGGCTCGATGCGCATCCGCTTGTCGCCCTTGAGAGACAGTTCGTACGGCCGGTCGATGGCGATCTCGCGGCGGGGCACGCCTTGGTCCTCGATGCCGATTTCCTCGATGCGCTGGCAGAACTCGAGCGCCGAGCCGTCCAGCACCGGGATCTCGCCGTGCACCTTCACCAGCAAGTTGGTGATGCCGGCGGCGTGCAGGGTGGCGAGCAGGTGCTCGACGGTGCGGATCTCCTCGCCCCCGCCGCACAGGGTGGTGGCGTACTCGGTGTCGCCGACGGCCTGCAGGTGGGCCGGGATTTGGATCCCGCGGGGGAGGGTCACGAAGTGGATCCCCGAGTCGGGGGGGAGCGGCTGGAGCACGAGTCCGGTGCGGCCTCCGGAGTGCAGCCCCAGCCCGTAGATGACGCTGGCGGCCCGGATCGTGCGCTGGGGCAGCGTGCCGGTGCGCACGATCGGCAGCAGCGGCGGCGGCGAGAAAACCCGCGCCGGCTCGCCCGCCTGCGGCCCCTCGAGCAGCGGGTTCGTGCCGCCGCGGCGCGCCTCCAGCGCGCTCTGGAGCGTATCCACCACGCGCTGGTAGGAAAGCGGCTTCTCGAGGTAGTCGTGGGCGCCCAGCTTGATGGCGCGCACGGCCGTGGCGGCCTGGCCGTGCCCGGACATCATGATCACCGCCGCCGTGGGGTCCGCCGCGCGCAACGCCTGCAGCGTTTCCAGACCGTCGCGATCGGGCAGCCAGACGTCGAGAAACACCGCCACCGGCCGCAGCTCCTCGTACATCCGGAGCGCCTCCTCTCCGGACGGCGTGCTGGCCACCTCGTAGCCCTCGTCGGAGAGGATCTGGCCGAGCGTGGTCAGGATCCCGGGCTCGTCGTCGACGATGAGAACCAGCTCCTTCATGCGGGCAGTGTCCCGCCCCGTCTCCCGCTCGTCAACCGCCGGCCGTGCCCCCTTCGCGGCCTGCCGGCGCCGCCGGGGGCAGCACGTGCAAGAGCTCGCCGAGCACGCCGTGGCAGGTGAGCCACTCCTCGGCCGCGAGGTCGCCGCGGCTGGCCGCCTCGCGATGCGCCGCCACGACCGCGGCCGGCAGGTCGAAGAACGTGTTCTGGACCTTCCAGAAGTCGACCTCGAACGGCAGCGTGGCGGCCAGACCGACGGCCGCCGTGAGGTCCTGGAGCGGCCTAAAGCTGGCCGGATCGGCGGCCAAGCGGGCGGCCAGCCGGTGCAGCGTCTGGCGGAGCACGAAGGCGAGCCCCGGACCGTCGAGTGTCACGCCGAAGAGCCGTGCCTCCGCGAGGAGGTGCTGGATGTGCTCGAGAGGCAGGGGATCGCCGCGCAGAGCCTGGCGCAGCCCGGCGTTGAGCACGAACCCTGCGGTGGCCTGCAACTCCTGCGGCAGCGGCATCCCGAGGTCCGAGAGGAAGCGCATGAGCGGCGCCTGCTTTTCGTAGACCTGGCGGTAGGCCGTGGCCGCCTCGTCGAGCGTGGAGTCGAGTATCTGCGCCAGGATGCGCCGCTGGTCGTCGCGGAACAGCGACTTGAGCGAGTAGGTGTGGTCGAAGTGCCGGTCGATGGCGCGCAGGGTCGCCGGCAGGTCGGCGCGCGAGAAGGCGCCCATCGCCTCGCTCACCAGGGCGTGGTAGACCTCATCGGCCCGGGCCTCCCGCACCCCTCCGGTGAGGTTGTGGTCCCCCATGTGCAACACCCCGTACGTCAGGCACGCCGACTCCCGGGTGATCGCCGAGGTGATTTCGAGGTGACCCACGGCCAGCCGCGCCCGGCCGGCCTGGGCGCTGCGGTGGTCGCGGCGCTCGAGCCGGAACACGCGGGCGAGGTGGCCGTTGCCGGCCGGCTCGAAGAGCGAGCCGATGGCGGCGTGGGCGCCGACCTTGAGGAGGTCGGCCGCGGCCGGGCGGACGAGCTTGTCGAGCACTGCCCGCCCGTTGCCGTAGGCGGGCAGGTTCGAGGGCGCCCGCGCGAGCAGGTCGCCGAACGCCGATTCGAGCCGGCGGCCCGTCACGGTCTCGGCGAGCTGGAGCGCCCGCGCCGCGTACTGCAGCACCTGCACCGTCTCCAGCCCCGAGATCTCGTCGAAGAACCACCCGCAGCTCGTGTACATGAGCATGGCGTGGCGCTGCATCTCGAGCAGCCGCAGCGCGGTGACCTCGTCCCCCCGCGAGAGCGGCTGCCGGGCGTGACGGGCCAGGAAGGCGTCGACGTTCGCCGGCGAGCGGTCCAGGACCACGTCGATGTACTCGTCGCGCGCCGCCCACACGTCGCGGAGCAGCCGTTCGCCGTGCTGCTCGAAGATCGCCCCGGCCTCGTCCCGCAGCCAGTCCAGAGCATGCCGGAGCGGTCCGCGCCACGCCTGGGACCAGCCAGGGTGGCTGCCGGAACTGCAGCCGCAGTCGGACCGCCAGCGCTCGATCCCGTGGGCACAGCTCCACGAGGTGTTCTCGATGATCTCGGCCTCGAACGCCGGGGGGTGGATGGCCAGGAACTCGCCGTAGTTGGTGAGTCTGGCGTCGCGCCCGGACTCGATGCGGTGGAGCGCCCAGGCGAGCGCCATGTCCCCGAAGCGGTGGTGGTGACCGTAGGTCTCGCCGTCGGTCGCGATGTGCACGAGCTGGTCCCACCCCGGCTGGGCCGCGAAAGCGCCGAGCAGCCGGTCGACGAATCGCCCCCCGTCGGACAGCAGCCGCTCGAACGCCACCGCGCGCGAGAGCGGGCCGTCGTAGAAGAACGCCGCGATGTGCCGCCCGCCCGGGAGCCTGACCAGGTACGGCCGGGTGGGGTCGATGCGACCCCCGCTCACGTCGTGCCAGTGCGTGTCGCCCAGGCGCCGCACCCGGGCTGCCTGGTGGGGGGCCAAGATCGTGAAGCGGATTCCGGCCTCGGCCAGCACCTCGAGTGCTTCGAGGTTGACGGCGGTCTCCGGCAGCCACATCCCTTCTGGCTCGCGCCCGAAGCGGTGCCGGAAGTCGGCGAGACCCCAGCGCACCTGGGTCACCATGTCGCGCCGCCGGGCGAGCGGCATGATGAGGTGGTTGTAGACCTGGGCGAGCGCCGAGCCATGTCCGGAAAACCGGGCGCGGCTCTCGCGGTCGGCGGCCAGCACGGCGGCGTACGTCTCGGCGTCGTGGTGCTCCAGCCACGCCAGCAAGGTCGGCCCGAAGTTGAAGGAAATCCGGCTGTAGTTGTTGAGAATGTTGATGATGCGCCCGTTCCCGTCGAGAATGCGGGCGGCTGCGTTGGGAGCGTAGCACTCGGCCGTCACCCGCTCGTTCCAGTCGTGGTAGGGGTAGGCGGAGTCCTGGACCTCGATCGCCTCGAACGTCGGGTTTTCCCGCGGCGGCTGGTAGAAGTGACCGTGAATGCAGACGTAGCGCGCCATGGCAGAACGTTCAGCCCCGGTCCGGGCGGAAGACCACGGCCGCGAGCGGCGGCAGCGTCACCGTGAGAGCGAACGGGCGGCCGTGGGCCGGCCCCTCCGTCGCCATCACGCCGCCGCTGTTCCCCATGCCGCTGCCGCCGTACTCGTGCGCGTCGGTGTTGAGCACCTCGCGCCAGAACCCCCCCGTCGGCACCCCGAGCTGGTAGCCGATGCGCGGCACGGGCGTGAAGTTGCAGGCCACCAGCGCCAGCTCCTCCTCGTCGCGGCCGCGGCGCAGGAACGACAGCACCGAGGCGTACGCGTCGTTGCAGTCCACCCACTCGAAGCCACTGGAGTGGCAGTCCAGCTCGTGTAACGCCGGTGTGTTGCGGTACAGCCGGTTGAGGTCGGCTAGCAGCAGGCGCACGCCCTCGTGCGGGGCGAACTGCAGCAGGTGCCAGTCGAGTGACTCGTCGTGCCGCCACTCCCGCCACTGGGCGAGCTCGGCCCCCATGAAAAGCAGCTTCTTCCCCGGCTGGCCGTACATGTAGGCGTACAGCAGCCGCAAGTTGGCGAAGCGCTGCCAGTCGTCGCCGGGCATCTTGCCGAGCAACGAGCCCTTGCCGTGCACCACCTCGTCGTGCGAGAGAGGGAGCACGAAGTTCTCGTGGAAGGCGTAAAGCTGGCGGAACGTGAGCTGGTTGTGGTGGTAGGTGCGAAAGATCGGGTCGCGCGAGAAGTACGAGAGCGTGTCGTGCATCCACCCCATGTCCCACTTGAGGCCGAACCCCAGGCCCCCGACGTAGGTCGGACGGGAGACCATCGGCCACGCGGTGGACTCCTCGGCGATCACCTGCACGTCCGGATGCGCCTTGTAGATCTCGCTGTTGCAGCGGCGCAGGAAGTCGATCGCCTCGATGTTCTCCCGCCCGCCGTACTGGTTGGGGATCCACTCGCCGTCCTTGCGCGAGTAGTCGAGGTAGAGCATCGACGCCACGGCGTCCACCCGCAGCCCGTCCATGTGGTAGACGTCGAGCCAGAACATGGCGTTGGAGATGAGGAACGAGCGCACCTCGTGGCGGCCGTAGTTGAAGATGTACGACCCCCAGTCGGGGTGGAACCCCTTGCGAGGATCGGCGTGCTCGTACAGCGCCGTTCCGTCGAAGCGACCGAGCCCGTGCCCGTCGGTGGGAAAGTGCGACGGCACCCAGTCCAGGATGACGCCGATCCCGGCCTGGTGGAGCGTGTCGATGAGGTACATGAAGTCCTGCGGCGTGCCGTAGCGCGAGGTGGGAGCGAAGTAGCCGGTGATCTGGTACCCCCACGAGCCGAAGAACGGGTGCTCCGCCACCGGCATCAGCTCGACGTGCGTGAACCCCATGCGCTGCACGTGCTCGACCAGGCGCGGCGCCAGTTCCCGGTACGACAGCGAACGGTGGCCCTCCTCCGGCACCCGCATCCACGACCCCAGGTGCAGCTCGTACAAAGCCATCGGCGAGTCGAGGGCGTTGCGGGCGTGGCGGGTCGCCATCCACGCCTGGTCGTGCCACTCGTACGCGAGATCCCACAGGACCGAGGCGCTCTTCGGCGGGACCTCGGCCGCCACGGCGAACGGGTCGGCCTTCTCGGCCCTGATCCCGTTGTGCCGGGAGGTGATGTGGAACTTGTAGGTGAGCCCTTGCCGCGCTCCCGGCACGAACCCTTCCCAGATCCCCGAGCTGCCGGTGGGGCGCAGCGGGTGCGCCTCGTGGTCGTAGCCGTTGAAGTCCCCCACCACCGCGACCCGCTCGGCGTTGGGAGCCCACACCGAAAACAGCGCCCCTTCGACGCCGTCCACCGTGTGGAGGTGGGCGCCCAGCTTCTCCCAGAGCTTGAAGTGGCTTCCCTCGTTGAAGAGGAAGAGATCATCGGCGGTCAGCAGCGACACCTCGTGGCGCACCGTACCGTACCCGGAGGCACCGTTTCCCATGTTCCACCCCCGGCTGGAAAGCGTACCACCCCCAGCCCCCCGCCCGATCGCGAGTCGAGAGTCTCCCCTGCGCCCCCCAGGCAGGGAGGCCGTCCCCGCCCGCCCGGTCGGGGCCTGTTCGAGAAGGAAGATCAGGTGCGCACCGCGATCTTCAGCTCGCGGAGCTGAGCCTCGTCCACGGTGTTCGGGGCGTCGGTGAGGAGGCAGTTGCCGGCGGTCGTCTTGGGGAAGGCGATGACGTCGCGGATCGACTCCCGACCCGCCATGAGCATGACGAGGCGGTCGAGGCCGAGCGCGATGCCGCCGTGGGGCGGGGCGCCGTAGCGGAACGCATCGAGCAGGAAACCGAACTTGCGCCGCGCCTCCTCCTCGCCGATCCCCAGCACCGAGAAGACCTTGCGTTGCAGGTCCGCGGCGTGGATGCGGATCGATCCGCCGCCCAGCTCCACCCCGTCCATGATCACGTCGTAGGCGCGCGCCCGCACCCGACCGGGGTCGGTGTCGAGCAGCGGCACATCCTCGGGCTTGGGGGACGTGAACGGGTGGTGGCACGCGTAGTAGCGCTGGGTCTCGTCGTCCCACTCGAGGAGCGGAAAGTCAGTAACCCACAGGAAGGCGTGCGTGTTCGGGTCGATGAGCCCCAGCCGCCGGGCCAGCTCCGAGCGCAGCGCCCCGAGTGCGGCAAAGACCGTCTTCGGCGCACCGCCCAGAACCACGAGCAGGTTGCCCTCACTGCAACCCGCGGCCGCGAGAAACGCTGCCATCCCCTCGTCGCCGAGCACCTTCTTCAGCGGCGAGGCCAGCCCTTCGGCGGTGCGCCGCATCCACACCACCCCCGGGGCGCCGTAGGGCTTGACCAGCTCCGACAGCTCGTCGAGCTGCTTGCGCGAGAACGCGGCACCCCCGGGCACCACCAGGCCCTTGACCTTGCCGGTGGCCGCCGCCCGCGCGAACGGCTCGAACGGGCACCCCTTCGCGACCCCGGCCAGGTCCACGAGTTCCATGCCGAAGCGCAGGTCCGGCCGGTCCGAGCCGAAGCGCTCCATGGCCTCGTCGTAGGTCAACCTCGGGAAAGCCGCCGGCGGCTGGATGCCCACCAGCGGGAAGAGGCGTGCGAACAGCCCCTCGATGAGGGCGTAAACATCCTCTTCCTCGATGAACGAAGCCTCCACGTCCACCTGCGTGAACTCGGGCTGGCGGTCGGCGCGCAGGTCCTCGTCCCGGAAGCAGCGGGCGATCTGCATGTAGCGGCCGACCCCCGCGACCTGCAGCAACTGCTTGAACAGTTGCGGCGACTGCGGGAGTGCGTAGAACCTCCCCGGCGACAGCCGCGAGGGCACCAGGAAGTCACGGGCCCCCTCCGGCGTCGAGCGGGTGAGGATCGGAGTCTCGACCTCCAGGAAGCCGTGCTCGTCGAAGTGGCGCCGGATCTCGAAGATGACGCGGTGGCGGAGCGCGAGGGCTCGCATCATTTCCGGGCGCCGCAAGTCGAGCACGCGATGCCGGAGCCGAAGTTCCTCGGAGGCGTTGACCCGGTCCTCGACCTGGAACGGCGGCACCTCGGAAGACGAGAGCAACTCGAGCTCCTCGGCGACGACCTCGACCTCGCCGGTGGGCATCTCCGGGTTGACGTTGCCGGCCGCCCGCGCCGCCACCGTGCCGACGACCCGGATCACGTCCTCGGCCCCGAGCCGCTCCGCGGCGGCGCGCAGCGCCTCGGCGCACAGCACCTGCACCCACCCCTCGCGGTCGCGCAGGTCCACGAAGACGATCCCGCCGAGGTCGCGGCGGCGGCGCACCCATCCCACCAGCTCCACCCGCCGGCCGATGTCGGCGGCCCGCAAGCTGCCACAGAAAGGACGCTCGAACGCGCGCATGCTAGAGACCTCCACGGCCTCGGGCCGTCCGCGGATTGTACCCTTCCCGTCCGCCCGGCCGGTCGCGGGTCAAAAGTCGAACGTGGCCCGTCCACCCTCGAGGGGGAGCGACGGACGTGGGACGGAGGTCAGGAGCTCGGTGCTACCGGCAACGAAAACGAGAACCGCGAGCCCTTGCCGCGCTCGCTGGCGACCCAGATGCGGCCGCCGTGGAGTTCCACGATCTTCTTGACGATGGCGAGCCCCAGCCCGGTGGACGGCTCGCCGCCGGTGGGGCGGGCCGAGAGCTTGCCGAAACGCTTGAACATGACGGCGAGGTCGTCGGGAGTGAGCCCCTGCCCGGTGTCCTCGACGTGGGTCACGGCCTCGCCGTTGCGCTGCTCGCACCCGATCCGCACCCTCCCCCCGGGGTGGGTGTACTTGATGGCGTTGGAGAGCAGGTTGGCCATCACCTCGATGACGCGGTTGCGGTCCGCCTGCACCGTGAGGTGCGGGAGGTCGGGCAGGAGCGAGAGGTCGATCCCCTTCTCGGCGGCGAGGTGGCCGTAGAGCTGCTCGCACTCCTCGAGGATCGAGCACAGGTTTTCCGGGCGCGGCTCGAGCCGCAGCTTGCCCGACTCGATGGCCGAGATGTCGAGCAGCTCGGCGACGATCTGGTTCATTTGCTCGGCCACCTTGAGCACCCGCTCGAGGTCGGCGATGACGCGCGCCACCGGCTGCTTGCCGGTCTCGAGGTTGCGCACGGCGAGGCCGGTCCACCCGGAAATGAGGCCGAGGGGGTTGCGGAGGTCGTGAGCGGCCAGCCCCAGGAACTCGTTCTTCTTTTCGTTGAGGGCCTGCAGCTCGGCCAGCATCCTGGTCTTGGCGAACGCGGTCTGGATGTGCTCCTTGAGGCTCGACAGGAGCTGGATGTCGTGCTCCCGGAACGCCTCCGGGTCGGTCATCGAGGCGCACAGCAAGTACCCCTCGACTCGCCCACCGATGCGCAGGCGCATCACCAGCATCGCTGCCGGCAGCTCCACGCCGGCGAACTTTTCCTCGGCGCGGCGTCCCCTGACCTGGCGAGCGACGAAGAGGTCCTCGTCGATCCGCTCGCTGCCGGCGACGTAGCGCGCCTCCGCCTCCTCGGGCGTGAGTTCGATCCCGGCCAGCTCCGACAGCGGTGGCGCCGTGGCGCCCACGAAGCGCAGCAGTGGCCGGTCGCGCTCACCGAGCAGCACGGCAATCCGCTCCGCGCCCTGAATGACCAGCATTTGTTCGAGCAGCGCCCGGACAAGGTCGTCGAACCCCATCTCGGAGTTGATGGCCTTGACGATCGAATTGATGCGCTCGAGCTGCTCGTGCTTGAGCAGCAGCTCGGCGGTGCGCGCCGCCACCAGCCGTTCGAGCCGCCGACGGTCGGCCTGCAGCCACCGCACCCTCCAGGCATAGGCGCCGGCCAGCATCGCGAAGAGCGCGCCGGCGGCCAGGCCGCGGAACCACCAAGTGGCCCAGAACGGCGGGAACACCACGATGCGCAACGCCGCCCCGCGCTCGTTCCACACCCCGTCGTTGTTGGCGCCCTGCACGCGGAACACGTAGCTTCCGGGCGAGACGTGCGTGTAGGTGGCGAAGGGCCGGGTGCCGGCCTCGGTCCAGGCGCGGTCGAACCCCTCGAGCAGGTAGCGGAACCGGTTGCGCTCCGGGTCGGTGAAGTCGAGGGCGGCGAACTCGATCGCAAAGCTCGATTCGTCGTGCCGCAGCTCGATGCGCTCGAGCAGGTCGAGCGGCGTCCCGAACGAGACCGGGCGTCCCTGCCGGGAAAAGGCGCGGAGCACCACCGGGGGCACGTGGGAGTTGGAGTGCAGGGCGGCGGGATCGAAGACGTTGAAACCGTTGGAACCGCCGATATAGATCCAGCCTGCGGCGTCGCGCGACGCCGAGCCGCCGATCAGGACGTTGCTCTGCAGGCCGTCGCTCTGGGTGAAGATGCGCACCTCGCCGCTGCCGGGGTCGAGGCGGCACAGGCCCCGGTTCGTGGACAGCCACAGCCGCCCCCCGAGGTCGGCGACGATGTCGACGACCGCGGCGTCGGGGATGCCTTCCGCCTCTCCCAGGTGGCGGAAGCCGTGCCGCCCGGGGTCGAGCGTCGCGAGGCCGCTGGTGGTGCCGATCCACAGCGTGCCGTCCGGCGTGCAGTGCAGCGCTCGCACGCGGTTGGACGGCAACCCTCGCGGCGCCGGGCCGGCGCGAAACGCCTCCCACCGGCCGGTGACCGGGTCCCGGCGGTTGAGGCCGCCGGCGTCGGTGCCCACCCAGATCGTGCCGCTGGTGTCCTCGGTCATGACCCAGGCGAACGAGTCGGACAGCGAGCCGGATTGGGCGGGCTGGTGGCGGTGGTGCGTGAACGCGCGCCGGGCCTCGTCGAGCACCGACACGCCTCCCTGGGTGCCGATCCACAGCCGCCCTGCCGAGTCCTCGAACAGCGTGTTGACGCGGTCGTCGACGAGCGGGCCGAGCGTCTCGAAGCGCTGCCGGTGCGGGTCGAAACGGCTGAGCCCGCCGCGCCAGGTGCCCACCCAGAGCTTCCCGGAACGGTCTTCCAGCAGCGCCCGCACAGCACTCGAGGGCAGTGCACCCGGGTCACCCGGCCTGCCGCGGAAGTGCTCGAACGCGCGGCGTCCGGCGTCGAAGCGGTCGAGCCCCTCGAGGGTTCCCACCCAGAGCGTGCCGGAGCGGTCGCGCAGGACCGACACGACCCGGCGGTCGGACAGCGAGCCGGGGTCGAGGGGGTCGTACGGCACGTGCAGGAACTTGGCCGGTTTGAGATCGTACAGACTGGCTCCGCCGCCCCGGGTGGCGATCCACAGCACGCCGGAGGCGTCCTCCCACAACGCCCGCACGTCGTCGTTGGAGAGGCTCCAGGGGCGCACCGGGTCGTTGAGGAAGTGCGTGACCTCGCCGCTGGCGGCCGAGATGCGCAGCAACCCCCGCCGGTTCGTGCCCACCCAGACGTCACCGGAGGCGACCTGGCGGATGACGTTGACCGGCGCCGAAGCGAGGACCTCGAGCGGGCGCGAGGCAGCGGCGAGTGGGACCACCTCGCCGGTGGCCGGGTCGATGCGCACCAGCCCCGCTTCCCTCCCCACCCAGAGCAACCCGGCGCGGTCGACGAGCAACGCCCTCACCACCCCCTGTTCGGCAAACCCCGGAGGCGAAAAGCGCTCGCTGCTCGGGTCGAGGCGGCCGAGGCCGCGCTCGGTGCCGACCCAGATCGCGCCGTCGGGAGTCTGGGCGAGCGCCCAGACGTGATCGTCCGGCAGGCTCCGAGGGTTGCCGGGATCGTGTCGCCAGGTCGTGATCCGGCCGCTGCTCGGGTCCAGGCGCGACAGGCCGCCGGCGAACGTGCCGGCCCAGATGCGGCCGTCCCGGTCCTCGAGCAGAGTCTGGACCCGGTTGTCGTGCAAGGCGTCCGGGCGTGACGGGTCAGCCTTGTGGTGCGCGAACGTCTCGGTGGCCGGTTCGAAACGGTCGAGGCCGCCTCCCCAGGTCGCCACCCAGAGCTCTCCGCGGCGGTCCACGGCGAGGCAGCTCACGTCGTCCTCGGCCAGAGAGCCGGGCAGGTCCTCCTGGTGCATGAAGACCCGCGTCCCGTAGCCGTCGTACCGGTTGAGCCCTTGCTCGGTGCCGAGCCAGACGTAGCCCCGATGGTCCTGCACGACCGAGAAGACGGTGTCGTGCGAAAGCCCTTGCTCGGAGCCGACGCGCCGGAAGCGCGCCGAGACGGGCGGCAGCTCGGGCCCGGCCGCGGCCGCGAGGTCGACCACCCCTGCGGTCGCCAGTACGGCGGCCGCGAGCCATCGCAAATACCTCGTGTGTGTCACGGCGAGATTTTACGTCAACGAGGCGTCTGGGGACGGCCCTGGATGCGCGAGGAAAGCTGGCGGAGCTGGGCGCGCACCGCCTCGTCCCGCGCCGCGGCGGCGGCACTCCAGACCCCGGGTGGAAGCTCGAACGGGTCGGTGTGGGCGCGCGCCGCCCACAGGATGCGGAAGTTGTCGAGCCAGGTGCGCTCCCGGTTGTACAGCCGCCCCGAGCGGTACTCCACCTCCGGAAAGTCGTCGACGTGGGGCACGACCTCCTCAACCAGCGCCGCCACCTCGCGGGGTCCCAGCAGGAGCATGGCGGCGAGAGCGGTCGGGGAGCGAGCCCCTGCCTCGGCGAGCGTCGGCTGTAGCCGCGGGTCGTCGAGCCGCTCCCACCGCACCTGTAGCGGCCCCCCGTGTGTGGCGCCGGTCACCACGGTGAATTCGTTGAGCGTGATCGGGTCGTACCACACCGCGGTGCCGGGGAAGACCTCCCAGAACGCCCGCAGGATGCCGAGAAACGAGGCTTCCGAGAGCGAGTACATCGGCAGCCACATCGAGACCACGCCGTCGGGCGTCAGGTGGTCGCGGCACATCTGGAAGTACTCGCGCGTGTACAGCGTCGAGTTGCCGGCGAACACGGGGTGGATGGAGTCGGAGAGGATGGCGTCCCATTGCTGCGAGCTGGCCAGCAGCACGTTGCGGCCGTCGTTGAGCAGCACGCGCACACGCGGGTCGCGCAGCACGCCGAAGTTCACGTCGCCGAAGACGCGATCGGAGACCGCCAGGACCTCCGGGGAGATCTCGGCGATATCGATCCGCTCGACGGCGTGCCGGGACACCGCGTAGGCAGTGCCGCCGGAGCCGAAGCCGATGTGCAGGACGCGCCGCGGCGCGGGGTGGAGCAGCAGCGGCAGGTGGCCCTGCAAGCGCTGGATGGCGCGCAGCTCGACCGAGGTGCCGGCGACGTTGACGCCGTTGAGTTCGAGCGAGCGCCACTCGCCGCGGGCGTCGCGGTGCCTGCGCACCACCACGGTGGCGGAAGCGCTCTCGGAGAGCGTCTCGAGCTCCCCGCCGCTGACCGCGTCGGCGCCGCGCAGCACTAGGCCGTCGGGCAGTCCCGCCGCGGCCGCCGCGGCTGCCGCGGCCACCGCCGCGCCCGCCGCGCGGCCGCCGCGCCCGGCGGCCAGCGCCGCCGCGGCCACGGCGCAAGTCGCGGCCAGCCCGAGGAGGACACGCTGGCTGCCTGCCAGGGGTACGAGGACGAGTGGCGCCGCGACCGTCCCCATGATGGCCCCCGCCGTGTTGGCCGCCGCCACCAGGCCGGTCCTGGGACCCGCCTCGCCCTCTCCGGGCCAGGCGGCGACCGCCAGCGGGAAGCTGGCTCCGAACGCCATGGTGGGGGGAAGCAGCAGCAGCGCCACGCCGCATCCGAGGGTGAGCTGGGTGAGCGCGAACCCGCTCGTCCCGAGCCCGCGCGCCAGCGACTCGAGCAGGTCGGCAAAGCGAGCCAGGACGGGTATCTGCGCGAGCACCGCGACGCTTGCCGCGAGCTGCCACCGGGCCAGCGCCGCCCGCGGGCGGGTCGCACCGCGCGCCGCGGCAGCGCCGAGAGCGATGCCCAGCAGGTAAATGGCGAGGATCAGAGCGAAGGCGTACACGCGCGTGCCGAGGTGCAGCAACAGCACGCGTGTCCACACCAGTTCGAGCGCCAGCGCCACGAACCCGAACAGCGCCGGCCACAGCAGCCAGGCGCGCCTGGACACTGGCGGAGAGCTCGCTGCCGGTACCCTCTCGACCGGGGGCAGGTGGGCCTCCGACAGCCAGGCGAGCCCGGCGACCACAAGGCCGATCAGCGCCGCGGCCGAGAGCGTGGCCCGCTCCCCGAGCCACGGCAAGCCGGCGAACGCGGCGAGGAGCACGCCTGCCACCGCCCCGAACGTGTTCGCCGAGTAGAGCCGGCCGACGCGGCGCACGAGCGTCGCCGAACCTCCGACGCGAGCCACCAGCAACGGCAGCGTCGCGCCCATCGCCACCGTCGGCACGGCCAGGAAGAGCCAGGCCAGCCCGAATCGGCCCAGCAGCGGCAGGCCCCATCCCGCCAGCGGCTCCGCGCCGAGGTGGGCGGCCAGGTCGGCCAGGCCGGCCATTGCGGCCGGCGTGGCGAGGGCGAAGAGAGCGGCCAGCGCCTCGGCCACGGCGTACCAGCGCAGGTGGTGGCGCAGGCGCGGCAGCAGGCGCGCGACGAGGGCGCTGCCCGCGGCCATCCCGCCCATGTAGGCAGCCACCACCGCGACCGCCGCCCACAGCGAGTTCCCGACCACGAGCCCCAGGGCGCGCACCCACACCACCTCGTAGGCCAGCGCCACGAGCCCCGAGACGACGAAAAGGACGGTTACCAGCGCCGCCATGCCAGCGCCCCCCAGAGCAGCGAGCATACCAGCGACACCCCGAGACCGGGGTCGAAACCGCGCGGCCGGTAGACCGCCTCCACCACGTGCTCCCCCTCCGACACCGCCACTCCGTGCAGGATCCCGGGCCCCTGCGTGACCGGCACGCGCCGCCCGTCCACCGCGAAGCGCCAGCCCGGATCAGGGGTGCGCGCCAGCAGCAGCGTGGCGTGGGAGGCGTCCACCCGGCACCGCCAGCGCACCGCGTGGCCGCTGGCGGCTTCCGCCTCCACTGCGCCGCACACGACCGGCCGCTCCCCGGGCGAGGGCATCCCGGTCACCACCCAGGCCTCGGGCCAGGCGGCGGGGTTGCGGAGCAGGGTGCCGGCCGGGGTGCGGCAACGGCGGGGAAGACCGGGGAGGTCGCGCTGGCCGACCAGCCACGGGGCGGCCAGACCGTCGAGCCACCACCGTCCCTCTGCCCCCAGGTTGGCGCGGGCGAGGTGAGCGGCCAGGTGGCGCGACTGGATGGGCCCGAACGTGCGGGCCATGGGCCGCTCGTCCCACAGCCCCCAGTACCCCCATCCGAGCGCCCGCTGGCGTGGCAGCGGATCCTCTGCGACCCAGGCGAGCTGCTCGCGGGAAGGAGGAAGCGCCAGCCATCGCCGGCGGTCCCCAGCCGCGTCAGCGAGGCAGGGGTCGAGGGAAGGCAGCTCGAGCCGGGCGAACTCCAGGGCCAGCAGGTGTGCGGGGCCGAGGGTGGCGCTGCCCAGCGCCGCCGCCAGGCCCGCCACCGGCCCCCCCAGCGCCGCGGCGCCGCAGGCCGTCTGCACCGCCAGCTCGAGCCCCGAGCCCCCCGCGACAAGACCCCCCACGAGAACCAGCACCGCCGCGCCGACAGCCACACGTGCCCGGCGCCCCCCCATCCCCACGTGTCCGGCGGCCGCCGGGACGAGCGCCGCCACCGCGACGAAGAGCAGGCGGCCCGGGTACCACAGGAACCCTCGCGAGAGCCACGCCCACCCCTCCCGCACCGGCGGCAGCCCGGGCAGGACGGCTCCGGCCACGGCGATCCACCCCAGCGCAGCGAGGCGCCGGGACGGCCCGCGCTCGGCCAGCGCCAGGGCGCCGAGCAGCAGCGCCCAAAGCGGCATCGTGGGGTGGGCCACGAAGCGGTCGCCGCGCGCCGGCAACGGCAGGCCCGGCACCGCGAGGGCGGCCACCTCGCGCGGCGTGGCCGCCCCCCGCGCCGCGACCTCGGGGGCGATCCCGGAGCCGCGGTCCCCGCCTTGCACCCAGGCGGCAAACGGCAGCGCCTGCACGGCGACGAGGCCAGCCGCCAGCAGCAGCGCCCCGGCGGTGCGCCGCGTGGGCGCCAGCACCAGCGCTCCCCCGGCGGCAACGGCCGCCAGCCACGGCTCGGCGCCCAGCCATCCCAGGGCGGCGAACACCGCCACGGCCCAACCGCGCCCGCCCAGCGCCGCCCACCACAGCCACGGCGCCCAGGTCAGGGTATCGAGATTGTTGAGAACGCCTGCGGCGTCGATCACTGGACCCGCCAGCGCCACGCCCCACCCTGCCGCCACCTCGGCGCCGGCGCGGGCGCCCAGCCGCCGGGCGAGCAGCCCGCTGCCGAGCCCCAGCAGCGCCAGATGGAGCCCGATCTCGACCCCCACTGCTCGTTCCGGTGGCAGCACCGCCGCCACCCACGCCGGCGGATACAGCACGGCGAACTGAGGGTTGGCGAGGACCGGCTCGCCGCAGCCGGCGAGCGGGGTCCACAGGGCGCTGGCCTGACCGTGGAGGACGCGCCCGAGATGCGAGCGCAACGGCAGGAAGTAGGCAGGCACGTCGCGCGCCGTGGGCGTCGCCCCGGCCAGGAGAGCCACGGCCACCACCCCCAGTCCCGGCAGCGCGCAGGCGGCTGCCCGCCAGGTCGGTCTCATCTGGCCTCCCGCAGTACGGCGGCGAGCCGGGCCATGATGGCGGGGTCGAACGCCGCCAGCGAGCGCTCGTACGGCGAGGGCTGCTCGGGGCGAGCGGCGGCGGCTTGCATGGCCCGGGCCACTGCGTTGCGCGCCGCCTCCAGCCGCCCCTGCTCGAGGTCGAGCAGCGCCAGCTCGAGCCAGGCCCCCACCAGGTTCGGCTCCAGCCCTGCCGCGCCAACGAGCGCGGCGCGCGCCTGCCCGGTGTCGCCCAGCGCGCGCCAGACCCGTCCCTGCTCGAGAGCAGCGAAGGCGTCGAGCGGGTTGCAAGCCCTGGCCTGCCGGTACGCCTCGCCGGCAGCCGCCCACAGCATGCGGTCGCCGCGCAGCGAAGCGCGGGCGGCGCGCAGCGCTCCGAGCTCGCGCCACCCCCCAGCCCAGCGAGGGCGCAGCGCCACGGCCCGCGTCGCCAGCGCCTCGGCGTCAGCCAGGCGCGGGTCGCTGCGAGGGGCAGCGGTGGCCAGCGCTCGGGCCGCGGCAAGGTGTTCGGCGGGGCGCCCTCCCAGCCACCAGGCCGGCCGGACGAGCGCGGTCGCCAGCACGGCCGTGGCCAGCCCCGCGAACGCCGCCAGCACCGGCACCCCGGCCCGCGTGCGCTGGCGCCGGCCGGCCGGCAACGCTGCGGCCACCGCCAGCGTGGCGGTCCAGGCCACCACCGGCACGGCGAGCTGGGTGTGAAACGCCGAGGTCGCGCCCAGCGCCGCCAGACACCCCCAGGCGTGGGGTCCGCGCCGGCGCGCCTGTCGCAGCAGTCCGACGGCGAGCCACGCCGCCAGCCCGAGCCCTGGCAGTCCGGTGGTGGCGGCGAGCTGGAGCAGGTCGCTTTCCGCCAGGTCGGGGACCAGGCCGTAGCGGGCGGGCCGGTCAGGGTGGGGAAAGTTGCGGCCGGCGGCAGCGTCGGCAAAGCCACCGGCGCCGGTGCCCCACGGCAGGTGGTCGGAGGCGACGCGCAGCGCCACGTTCCAGATCCGCACCCGTTCCCAGCGGAGAGGGTCACGATCCGTCCCGATCCTAAACCCCAGCGCCGCTAGCCCGACCGCCAGCGCCAGGCCCGCGACCACGCGGACGCGCCGGGGCGAGCCGGTCAAAAGCCAGGCAGCGGCAACGGCGCCCAGCCCGAGCAGCGCTGCCCTGGAGCCCGAGGCGACGATGCCGAGCACCGCCGGCACGCCCATGGCCCACCGCGCCGCGAGCGGCAAGCGGACGAACGGCGCCGAGGCCGCGCCCAGCACGGCAATCGTGGCCGAGAGGTTGGGGTTGCCGAACAGGCCGTCGGAGCGGACGCCTTCCACCCAGCGGCCGGCGAGCAGGGCGAGTCCGGAGCACGCCCCGAGCCCGGCCACTGCCGCGCTGGCCCAGGCCCGGGCGCGCCAGTCGGCCACGAGGGAGGCCAGCCCCCACGCCACGACAGCGATGCCGACCGCCGCCGCCGCCTCGGCGGCAGGCGAGGCGCGCACGAGGCTCGCCACGGCCGTCCAGGCGGCCAGGCCCGCCAGCGCGAGGCGGGGCGCATCCACCGCCACGCCGCCGCGCCGGGCGCGCACCACGAGCGCGCCGGCGAGCAGGCCGAGGCCGAGCCACACCGCCCACGGGCGCAGGTCGACGCCGTCGGCGCCCGCCACCCAGGTGGCGGCCACCCCGGCGACTGCCGCCCCGACCCACCTCACCGCCCTCGGCATGCCTTCTCCACCTCGACCAGATCGGAGCGCCACGGCGTCCGCCGCCTGGCCTCCCGCACCCACACCAGCGCTTCCCCCTGGCGTCCGAGCGCCAGCAAGAGCTGGGCCCGGCACTCGGCCCACGCCGCGGAGGCGGGCCGCACCCACGCCCTCTCGCCGAGTTCGGCTTCGAGAGCGGCGAGAGGGCCGACCCCCGTTGGGGTGTCGGCGGCCACCTGGCAGGCGACGAGCAGCGGGCTGGCGGTCCACGGCGTCCAGCCGGACGCCTCCACGAGCCGCTCGACCCGCTCGCCGGCCGGTGCGGCCAGTGCCGAGCCGACCGCGCTCTCGCCGCGCCACAGCAGAGTGGCGCCGAGCACTCCGGTGACCAGGACAGGCACGAGCAGCCAGGCCGGCGTGGGGCGGTCCGGGAGGCGGGGCGCTCGGCCGGCGAGGGTGCCTGCCAGCACCGCCCATGGGATCGCCACCTCGGGGGCGTAGAACGAAAAGTCGAGCAGGTTGTGCAGCGGCACCACGAGCACCGCCAGCGCCAGCGGCAGGTCGGCCGCCAGCCCCCGGCGGAGCGTCCCGACCAGCCACGCCACCGCCAGCCCCACCGCCGGCAGCCCGAAAAGCCCCAGCTCCGCGGCAAGCTGCAGGTACGTGTTGTGCGCGTAGGGGCTGAGGTTGGTCTCGCCGACCGGGGAGGCGAGCACGGCTTGCCCGACGCCGCCGAACCCCACCCCCAGCCACGGCCTTGCGGCCAGAGCCTGCGCCGCCGCCTGCCAGTTGTGCCACCGCAAGCGGACCGGCTCGAGGCTCGCGATGTCGGTGCGCCACAGCACGGTGGCGGCGGTGAGAGCCGCCAGGGCCGCCGCCGCCAGGACCGTCCCCCGCCGCCTGCCGCGCCCCAGCGCCACGGCCAGGACCGCGGCCGCAACGAGCGAGGCGGACAGCGATCGGGTGAGCAGCACGCCGGTGCCCGCGAGCCCCAGACCCAGCGTTGCCGCCCACCGGCGCCACCGCGACCCGGCGGCGAGCCCGGCGGCGAGAGGCGGCGCCGCCGTCAGCAACAGTGCGGCGAAGTGCCCCGGCAGCGCGGCGGTGCCGAAGCTGCGCCCGACCAGGATGCGGGTGGCGGCCGCCTCGCGAAACGCCGGCGGAAGGCTGGCGAGCTCCAGCCCGGCCTGGCGGAGGCCGCCGGAGGCTTGCATCACCGCCACCGCGGCGGTCGCCGCCACCGCCAGGCAGAGCAGGAACACCCCGTCACGGTCGAGCGGATGCAGGCGCGCCATGGCCAGCACCAGCACCGCGGCGAGCAGCAGCAGCGAGTGGCGGAACGCCAGCTCGTGGTCGAGAGCGGAAAGCCAGGAGGACGCCACGACCAGCAGCACGAGCCCGAGTTGCCAGGGGGCCAGGAGGAGGCGCTGCGCCGGTTGCAGCCAGAGCACGCCGAGCAGCAGCGCCACCCAGAGCAGGGGTCCGAACGCCGGCTCGCGGGCGGCGAACCAGGCCGCTGCCGCCGCCACGATGCCGAGCCCGATCGCCAGGCGCCGGGGTGTCATCTGGGGGTTGCGTTCCTCGCGGCGGGGGCGTCGCGCATCGGGAGCGAGGTGCGGCGCACGCCGTCGTACGCCCACAGCGCCGAGGCCACGGCCGCAGCCGTGGGCACGAGGCCGATCTCGCCCACGCCCTTGGAACCGTAACCGCCGACCGAATCGGGAACCTCGAGCAGGATGACCTCCACCTCCGGCATCGCCGCCGCCGGCACGATCCCGAGATCGCGCAGGCGGGTCGAGCGCGGCCGGCCGCCCTCGCACGGCAGCTCTTCGCTGAGGGCGTAGCCGATCCCCATGTGGATCGCGCCCTCGATTTGCTGCGCGCACTGCACCGGGTTGATGGCGCGCCCGACGTCGTGGGCCGCCACCACCTTGGCGATCCGGCCGTGCTCATCCAGGATCACGACCTGGGCCGCATAGCCGAACGTCATGTGGGTGACGGGGTTGTCGGTCCGGGTCCCGGGCTTGACGGTGATGTCACAGACGTACTCACCGACGAACTCCCGGCCGGCGAGTTCTGCGAGGCTGGCGCCGCGCAGCGCCGCGGCGAGCTGCACAGCGGCGCGCTGGCCGGCCATCGTGGTGAGCGCGGTGGCGCGCGAGGCAGTGGTCATCCCGCACTCGACCTCGGGTTCCGAGCGGGTCGTGACCTCCATGCACGCCGGGTCGAGCCCGGTCTCCTGCGCCACCACCTGGCGCAGGATCGTGTGCAGCCCCTGGCCCATCTCGGTGTACCCGGTGAGCACGAGCAGGGTGCCGTCGGGGCGGACGCGGATCGCCACCCGGCCGGTATCGTTCATGCCGTTGCCGATGCCGGTGTTCTTGATCCCACACGCGATCCCGGCGACGCGGGCGGAACGGAAGACGTCACGCACCGCCTGGAGCGCCGGCAAGGCCCCGCACGAGTCGGTCATGATCTGCCCCGTGGCGAAGCGGTCGCCGGGATGCAGCACGTTCCGCTCGCGGATGTCGTAGCGGTCGATGCCGGCTCGCTCGGCCAGCATGTCCAGCACCCCCTCGATGGCGAACGCCGCCTGGTTGGCGCCGAACCCCCGCATCGCTCCCGAGGGAGGGTTGTTGGTGTAGACGGTGCGAGCCTCCACCTCGACGTTGGGCACGCGGTACGGGCCGCACGAGTGGCCGGCCGCCCGCTCCAGCACCTTGGCGCCCACCGAGGCGTAAGCGCCGGTGTCGCCGAGGATGCGCGCCCGCACCGCGGTGAGCCGCCCTTCCGCGTCACATCCTGCCTCGTAGTCGAGCGTGAGCGGGTGGCGCTTGGGGTGGAGCAGGATCGACTGCTCCCGGGTCAGCACGGTCCGCACCGGGCGCTGCAGGAGGTAGGCGGCGAGGGCAGTTTGCCCCTGCACCGAGAGGTCCTCCTTGCCGCCGAAGCCGCCGCCGGTGGAGACCAGTTCCACGTCCACCGCCTGCACCGGCAGGTCGAGCAGCGCCGCGATCTGGGCCTGGTCCTCGTGCACGCCCTGGCCCTGGGAGTAGACCTTGAGCCCCTTGCCTTGCGGCAGGGCGAGACACGCCTCGGGCTCCAGGAAGGCGTGCTCGATGCGCTGGGTCGAAAAGCGCGCCCGCACCGTGTACGCCGAGCTGGCCAGCGCCGCGTCCACGTCGCCGCGCCGGAACGCGCACACTTCGAGAATGTTGCCACCGACGTGGAGAGCCGGAGCCCCGGGCGCCAGCGCTTGCTCCGGCGAGGTCACGGGCTCCAGCACCTCGTAGTCGACGCGCACCGCGGCTGCGGCAGCCCGTGCGTGGCGCTCGGTGTCGGCGACCACGAGCGCCAGCACGTCCCCCACGCACCGCGTGGTCTCGCCCACCGCCACGAACACTGGCCAGTCCGGGACGATCGGGCCAAGAAACCGCCGTCCCGGCACGTCGGCGGCGGTGAGCACGCGAGCCACGCCGGGCATGGCCAGCGCCGGCGCCGCATCGATCCCCAGCACCCGGGCGCGCGGGTGGGCGGCGAGCACGAGGGCGCCGTGCAGCATCCCGTCGAGGCGCATGTCGCCGATGAACGGTTTCTGGCCGAGCGCCAGCTCCACGCCGCGGTATCGCGGCAGCGAGGCTCCCACCCCCGTGGTCGGCTCCTCTGCCTCGGCGCGCCGGCTGGCCAGCCGAGGCTGGCGGCGCGGCTGGTCGGTGGCGAACCCCCCCACCGCCGCCTCGCCGGCGGTCCGGATAGCGTCGAACACCCGCAGGTAGCCGGTGCACCGGCACAAGTGCGACCCGAGCGCCTTCGCCACCGCTTCCCGGTCGGTCGCCCGACCCCTCTCGACCAGCCAGTGGGCGCGCATCACCAGCCCCGGCGTGCAGTACCCGCACTGCACGGCGCCTTCCTGCACGAACGACCGGGCCAGGAGGTGCCGCTGCGGCTCGGGCAGACCCTCGAGCGTCACCACCCGCCGCCCACCGAGCCTGGCGGTCGGGAGCATGCACGCGAGCGCCGGCGAGCCGTCGACCAGCACCGTGCAGGTGCCGCAAGTGCCTTGCGCGCACCCCACCTTGGCGGCGACCAGCCCGAGCCGCTCCCGCAGCGTCTCGAGCAGCGTCTCGCCCTCCTCCGGCTCGAGGCACCTGTCAACCCCGTTGACCGTCAGCTCCACCTGCGCCATGCCCGATCCTCCGCGTCGCCGCCAGTCTATCCTCTCGGCCGAAAGACGGCGGCGAGGCGCCGGCGAGCGCGACGGGGCCAACGAGGACCTCGCCGCGTCTTTCACCTGGGTGGCCGGTTCCCGGCCGGGGCCGGTGCAGGGGTGTCGGGGGGGGTGGGACGGCCGTAGCCGCTGCCCGCCACCCAGCGCACCTCGCCGGCCGCCGCGATCTCGTCGATGAGCTCGACCGTGATTTCGGCGAGCTGCTGCAGCCCGCACCAGTCCCAGTCGTCGCCCACCTCGTCGCCGGGACGGTGGTAGGCCTCGACGCGGTACCTCTCGCGCCGCGCCGCGCCCCACCCCGGCGGGCGGCCCTCATGGTCGAGACCGCCGTCGAGCCAGATGGCAGGCACTCCGGCGCGAGCGAAAGCGAGCTGGTCGGAGCGGAAGAAGAACCCCTGCTCGGGGAGCGGATCGGGGGTCAGGGAGAGCCCGTGCCTGGCAGCCACCCGGGCCACCATCTCGCCGAGTTCCGACAGCTCGCCGCCGATTGCCATGAGGTCGCGGGTGCGCCCCCAGGGGTTCGTCATCTCGAAGTTGATGGCGGCCAGCGTGTCGGCGAGCGGCACGGCCGGGTGGCGCGTGTAGTGCGTGGAGCCGAGCAACCCCTCCTCCTCGGCGTCCACGGCGGCAAACACGAGCGTCGGCCGCGAGGTCGCGGGGGCCGCAGCGAGCCCCTGGGCGAGGGTCAGCAGCAAACCGAGGGCGGTGCCGTTGTCGACAGCCCCGTTGTAGATGCGGTCCCCGCCCACGGCGGGACCGATCCCGAGGTGGTCGTGGTGGGCGCTCAGCACGACCGTTCCGGGGCGGGTGCCCGGCAGGATACCGACCACGTTGTGCCCCACCACCGCCCGGGTCGAGCGGCGGGCCTGGACCGCAAGACGGATCGGCACGGTGCGGGGCGCAAAACCCGGCCGCTCGGCCGCCTCCCTCAGCTCTTCCAGCCGCAGCCCCGCGGCCAGCAGGAGCCGGCGCGCCGCCGGCTCGGCGATCCACCCGGCGAGAGGAAGCGGCGTCTCGTCGCGCCTGGTGAACTTCTCCCGTGTCATCGAGCCGGCGGGAATCTGCCAGCCGTACCCGGCGTCGGCCTCGGTGTGGATGAGCAACAACCCCGCGGCCCCGTGGCGTGCCGCCACGGCGAGCTTCTCGTTCCACCGGCCGTGGAGCGTGAGCGCGCGCCCGCCGAAGCGCCGCGGATCGTCGCGGCCGGGCTCGTTGACGAGAGCGAGCAGCAGGCGCCCTCGCACGTCGGCGCCGGCGTAGTCGTCCCACTCGTGCTCGGGGGCCGAGATGCCGTAGCCGACGAACACCAGCTCGGAGAAGACGCGGGTGTCCTCGAGCGCGTAGCTGATCATGGCGATGTCCTCGCCCTGGCGGAGCCGCGCCCGCACTCGCCCGACCTCGGCCACGACCTGCGCCGCCGGGTCACTGCGGTACGCGGTCATCTCGACCGGTTGCCGGAAGCTCCCGTCAAAGCCCGGCCGCAGTCCGGCGGTCCGGAACACCGACTCGATGTACGCGACCGCGAGCTCGCCGCCGCGGGTCCCAATACCGCGCCCCTCGAGCGGATCGGAGGCGAGAAAACGCACGTGCGCCTCGAACGCCGCCGGCTCGAAGCGGGGTCGGGCCAGCTCCTGCCCGCTCGCCTGCGTCATCCATACGGCGCCCAGCGCCAGAACCAGTCGCGCCGCGTGACGTGCTGGCACCACCGGCCGAGCATACCACTCCCCCCTGCCCACCCGGGTCGGCTCTTCAGCCAGGAAAGTGGCCACAGACACGACGCGGCGGCACGCGAGCCGGACCGCCACCGTGCCGGCCACGTCGCGGGTGCCGGGGCTACTTGAGTGCCTCGGCGCCGCCAAAGGCGCGGGTCGGGGAGAGCTCGGCCAGCACCCCCTCGTCGGCCGGCTCGAGTGCCCCGGTGACGAGACGCGCCACCAGCGCCCCCACGCCCGGCCCCAGCATGAACCCCTGTCCGCACATCCCCTCGGCGTGCACGTAGCCGTCGAGCAGGTGCGAGCGCCCGACCACCGGCGTGCCGTCGGGGGTCATGGGGTACAGCCCGCGCCAGGTGCGCCGCACCCGCAGGTTGGCCAGCCGCGGCATGAGGTTCACCATCCGCCGGGCGATCATCGGCAGGAACGCCGAGGTCTCCCGGCGGTCCGAGCCAACGAGAGGAGGGTCGGGGGTGATGCAGAAGATGACCTGACCGCCCGCGAGCTGGCAGAAGTAGTAGTTGCGGGCGCCCGGGGTGGGCCGGATGTCGACCACCATGGGGTCGAGGAAGCGGGCCACCGGCTCGGTGATGCCGGCCTCGTGGCAGTCCGGGACCACCGGGGTGTCGAGACCTCCGGCCTGCGCGACCGCGCGTGCCCAGGCGCCGGCGGCGTTGATCACGGTCTCGGAGGCGTAACCCCCCTTGTCGGTGCGCACGCCGACTACCTGCGAACGGCGCCGGATGAGGCCGGTGACGCGCTCGGAGAAGCGGAACGTGACGCCCAGCGCCCGTGCCCGCCGGTAAAACGCAAGGCAGGCCCGCATCGGAGAGGCGGAGCCGTCCTCCGGCGAGAGCGTGCCTCCGCGCAGCCCCTCGGGGTCGAGGCTCGGCACCCGCTCGAGCAGCGCCGGAGCGTCGTACCAGTCGATGTTGAGGCCGTAGCGCTTCTGGACCTGCAGGAGGTCGCGCAGCAGCCGCTCCTCCTCCTCGCTGTAGGCGACGAAGCAATACCCGCCCATGCGCCACTCGATATCGTCGCCATGCGTCGCCTGCCAGCTCGAAAAGGTGGCCAGCGAGGCGAGGCAGAGCCGGATCTTGGCCGGGGCCGAGTGAGTGGCGCGAATGCCGCCGATGGCGCACTTGTTGGAGCCTTGCCCGGGCGAGGCGAACTGGTCCACCACCAGGACCTTGAGGCCGCGCTCGGCGAGGTACATCGCGGTCGGGGTGCCGACCGACCCGGCGCCCACGACGATGGCGTCGAACGTCGCGGTGGACATCACACACCTCCCTCGTGGGCGGCGACCGCATGGGTCCTGGGCCGGTCCTGGACCGGTCCCTGGCCGGTGATGACGCCGGCGAACGCGCCCAGCGTCACCTCCATCACCAGTGGCCGTTGTGTGAGGTCGGTGATCTCGTGGGGAGGCACGCCCTCCTCTCTGAACAGCCGGCGGATGAGCGTCGGGCACGTCTTGCCGCCGCAGGCCCCCATCCCGGCGCGGGTGAGCGCCTTGAGCTCGTTGAGGTCACGCACGCCGGCCCGGATGTGGGCGCGGATCTCGCCGGCGGTGACCCGCTCGCACCGGCACACCACCTCGTCGTCGGCGATCCGCTCCACCTTCTCCTCGAGCGGCTCGCTCACCCACGGCTCCTGCACCCGGATGCCGGCGGCGAGCTTGGCGATCTCGCGCGGGGCCCGGACCCTGACGAGCAGCGCGTGATCGGCGAACTTGGGCGCCCGCACCTTGACGACGGGCACGTTGCCCAGGACCCGGCCCTCGGTGTCGAGGACCGTCACCACGTCCCCTTCGTGGATCGCGGCGCGAGTGAACTCGTAAGGAATCGTGACGATGGCGCTCTCGCGCTCGGTGCGGAAGTCGACCAGGGTGATCGCCAGCCCCGGGCACACCGCCACACACTGCTCGCAGGCGATGCAGTCCTCCTGGATGAACGTGGGCAGCCCCAGGATATCGTCGCCCTCGATGCGGATGGCGTGCTTCGGGCAAATCGAGGTGCACGGGTTGCAGGGGATCTCCTGGCTGCAGTGGAAGACCGGAAACACCCCCTGCTCGTCCTCCGGGATTTCCTCGGTCACGGTGGCGCCGGGCCTCGACTTGAGCACCTCGGCGGTCTTGTGCCACTCGGGGGGCACCTCGCCGACGTCACGGCCCAACATGCGGGCGATCTCGAGCCCCCGGATCTTGCCGGTAAACATCGCCGCCGACGCCTCGGCAATTTCCTCGGCGTCGCCGGCGGCCAGCGCGGGGAGGCCGAACTCCCTGGCCTTGCGATAGAACTCGTCCACCGGGTCGAGACCCACCGCGACCAGCACGGTGTCGCACGCGAACGTCTTCTCGGTCCCGGGGATCACCTTCCAGGCGCTGTCGATCGCCGCGATCGTGACCGAGGTGACCTCCTCCTCACCGTTGGCCGACACCACCGTGTGGGAGGTGTAGATCGGTACCCCCATGCGCACCAGCTTGTCCTTGTGGACCTTGTACCCCCCGCAGTCGGGCAGCGCCTCGCACAGCCCGACGACCGCAATCCCGGCCTGCAACGCGTGGTAGGCGGCGATGAGCCCGACGTTGCCGCCGCCGACCACGAACAGCCGCTCGCTGGGGCGCACGAGGTCGCGGTTCACGAGCGTCTGGAACGCCCCGGCGCCGTACACGCCCGGCAGCGTGTTGCCGCGGAACACGAGCGAGCGCTCCCGCGCCCCGGTGGCGACGAGCAGCACCTGCGGCTGGACAATGACATAGTGCCCTTGTCGGAGCACGCCCACCTTGCGGTCCGAAAAGACCGCCAGCGCCACCGAGTCGGTCCACACTCGGACGTTCTCGTACGAGCGCACCTCGGCGTCGAGCTTGGCGGCGATGTCGATGCCCCGCGTGCCGGCGTGGCAGGCCTCGATCGAGCCGAAGAACTTGTGCGTCTGCAGCACCAGCTTGCCGCCCAGGCGGTCCTTGTCGTCGATGATCACCGCGCTCACCCCGGCCCGCCCCAGCTCGATGGCCGCGGACAGCCCGGCCGGCCCGCCGCCGAGGATGAGGCACTCGACCTCGACCGTGTCGATGGCGTGGAACTGCAGCGGCGTGCCGACGGAGGGCAGGCTGGGGGCGGCGTCGAGCGGCTCGACCCGCATCCCGGGGGTGACGGCAACCATGCACGACTTCACCGCCAGGCCGTCGGCGATCACGGTGCACTGGGCGCACTGGCCGTTGGCGCAAAAGATTCCCTGGGGGGCGCCGTCCTTGGTATGGTGGCCGAAGACGCGGACGCCGTTGGCGAACAGCGCCGAGGCGATGGTCTCGCCCTGGCGAGCGGTGAGCGTCTGCCCGCGCCACGAGAACTCGAAGCGCGGGGCGTCGGGTACGGCCAGGATGGGGTGCTGGGTGATCCGGAAGTCGGACATGCGAGTGGCTCCCGGGCGGCCGGCGGGGCGGCGGCCGCCGCATCGGCCGCGCACGGTAGCACCTTGTGGGAATCGTCACAAGCCGCCGGTCGCGTCGGGTTGACGGCGGGGAGCCCGCCGACCGACACTTCGCGGATGGACAAGTTCCGGATCGTGGGCGAACGGCGGCTGCGCGGTGCTGTGGAGGTCTCGGGGGCCAAGAACGCGGCGCTCCCGTGCCTGGCCGCAACGCTGCTCACCTCGGACCCGGTCGAGATCGCCGGCACCCCGCGCGTGCGCGACATCGTGACCATGGAGCGGGTGTTGCAGGCGCTCGGGGAGTCGTGCGAGCACCGGGGGGAGGTGACGCGCGTCGTGGCGGGGGCCGGCGAGGCGTACTGGGCCCCCTACGAGCTCGTGCGGACCATGCGCGCGTCGGTGCTGGTGCTGGGTCCGCTGGTGGCGCGGCGGCGGCGGGCGCGCGTCGCCCTGCCGGGCGGGTGCGCGATCGGCGCTCGACCGGTGGACCTCCACCTGGCGGCGCTCGAGAGCATGGGGGCGGAGCTGCGAGTCGAGCACGGCGACATCGTCGCCGAGGCCCGGCACGGACTGCACGGTGCCGACATCACGTTCGGGAAGATCACGGTCACCGGCACGGAAAACGTGCTCATGGCAGCGACGCTGGCGCGCGGCCGGACGGTGCTCCGCAACTGCGCCCGCGAGCCGGAAGTCGCCGACCTCGCCGAGCTGCTGGTGGCGATGGGGGCGCGCATCGCGGGTGCCGGTTCGGCGACGATCGAGGTGGAAGGCGTGGAGGCCCTGCACGGGGCGGCGCACAGGGTGATTCCCGACCGCATCGAGGCCGGCACGTACCTCGTCGCCGGCGCGCTGTGCGGGGACGAGGTCACGGTCGAGCGCTGCCGCCCCTCGCATCTCGGGGCGCTTTGCGAGGTGCTGGCGGCGGCAGGCGTGCCCTGCGAGGTCGGTGCCGCCGCTGTCACGGTGCGGCAGCCCGCGGCGCTGCGCCCCGTGACCGTGACGACCGCCGAGTTCCCTGGCTTCGCCACCGACCTGCAGGCGCAGCTCATGGCGCTCATGACCCAGGCGGAAGGGGTCTCGGAGGTGACCGAAGCCATCTTCGAGAACCGCTTCCAGCACGCTCTCGAGCTCATGCGGCTGGGGGCGCGCATCGAGGTGGCGGGCCGGACCGCCCGGATCTGGGGCCCGGCACCGCTTGCCGGCGCCACCGTCATGGCCTCCGACCTGCGGGCCTCGGCGGCTCTGGTGCTGGCCGCCCTGGTGGCGCGCGGGGAGACGGTCGTGGACCGCATTTACCACCTCGACCGCGGGTACGAGGCCATGGAGTCCAAGCTCGGAGCGCTCGGCGCCTGCATCGAGCGGTTCAACCCCGGACCGTATCAGTAGACAGGCACGAGAGGCAGGAGGGGATGCGGTGCCGCTGCGTCCGCTGCCTCGCGCCTTGTGCCTCCTGTCTCGCCACGGGTATCCTGCCGGGCGATGGACGGTTGCGTGTTCTGCCGCATTGCCGCGGGCGAAGTCCCGGCCCGCGTCCTGCACGCCGACGAGGAGGTCGTGGTGTTCCACGACATCGCGCCTCGGGCGCCCACCCACCTCCTCGTCATCCCTCGCCGGCACATCGCCTCGCTCGATGCGGCCACGCTCGAGGACGCGTCGCTGCTCGGCCAGCTGCTCCTGGCCGCGGCGGAAGCGGCCCGCCGCGCGGGGCTGGTGGCCGGGGGGTACCGGGTCGTGAACAACTGCGGCGCCGGAGCCGGCCAGTCGGTCTTCCACATTCACCTCCATGTGCTGGGCGGCCGCCCGTTCGGCTGGCCGCCGGGGTGATGCCGGCGCCAGCCGCCGCTCTGCCTCCCGTTGCCCTGGCAGCAGCAGCGCGTGCCGGCCAGTGGGCGGAAGTGCGGGCCGGGATTGCCGCCCTGCCGAAGCCCTTGACGCCCGCGGTGGCGGTGCTGGCGGCGCGCGCTGCGCGCACCCAGGGCCGGCCGGCAGAGGCGGCGCGCCTGGTGGCCGCTCACCTGCCGAGGGCAGGCGAGCTCGGGCCGGCGCTGCGCCTCGAAGGCGCCGAGGCGGCACTGGCGCTGGGACGCGACCCGCGCCCGCTGCTCGAACCGTTGCTCGCCCGGAGCGCGCCGGCCGCCCATCGCCGCGAGGCCACCGAACTGCTGCGGCGCTCGTTCGCGAGCCTGCCGCCGGGGGTGTTGCGGCAGATGGCCCGCGGTGTGCTGCCCGTCTCGCTGCGGGCCGAGCTGCGGGCGGAGCTGGCGGTGCGGACCGCCGACGCGGCGCTGGCGCTGCGGGTCGTGCGGAGCGGGGACTCGCGCCGCGCGGCGGTGGCGGCGGCTCGGATGCTGGCCGCCCGCTCGCTGCCCGAAGCGGACCGCCTGCTGGTCGCGAGCACGCTGCTGTCGGGCGGGGCGTGGCGGGAAGCCCGTTCGCTGCTCGACGGGCTCGACCCCCCGAGCCAGGCGGAGGCCCGGGCGACGTGGCTGTTCCTGCGCGGCCGGGCGGCGTATCGGCTGGGGGATTTCGCGGTGGCAGCGGCGTTGCACGAACAGGCGCTGGCTGCGGCAGCCGGAACGGCCCGCCACGCCCCGGCGGTGCAGCGGGCGCGCATTGCCGAGATGGCCGGGGATCACACCGGGGCTCTCGCGTTCTGGGATGCGGCGCGCGCCGCCAACCCCGGCGAAGGCGAGGGGTGGGACGGTGCCCTGCGTGTGCGCGCCGCGCTTGGGCGCGGCGAGGAGGCGGTTCGTTTGTGCCTGACCGCGCCGCCGGCCGTGCAGCGCGAGGTGGGCCCTCGGCTGGTCGCGACGCTCCTGGCTCGCGGCGCGGTGGCGCCGGCGCGGGAGCTGCTGGCGAGGGCGCCCCACCACCTGCCGCGGGTCCGTGTCCTCACCATCGAGCTGCTGCGCGCCGAGGGCCAGCGCGAGGCGGCGGCAGCTGCGCTGGCGGCGTTGGTGGCCGATCCCCGCCTCGACGGCTGGGCTGACGTGGCGGCCATGTGGCTGGAGCCGGGCTCGCTTTCCGACCAGTGGCCGACGCCGTCCCGGCGGCCGGCGGAACTGGGGCGGCTGGCGGTGGAGTCGGGCGCCGCCGCGGCGCGGGCGGCGCTGGCGCTGGCGCTGGCCGGCGACCCGTCCTGGGCGCCGCTGCTCGCCGGGGCGGTCGCCGAGCCGGGGAGCTGGTCAGGGCCCGCCGCCGAGCTGGCCGCGCTCGGCCTCGAGGCGACGGCGGCGAGGCTGTACCCTCACCGCTTCCCCGCCGGAACGCCCGCCGAGCTGGCCTGGAGCGCCCGGACGCTGGCGGCCTGGGGGAACGGACCGGCAGCGCTGGCCGCAGGCGAGCGGCTGTGGGCCCGGCTGGAGGTGCCGGCGTGGCTGGTGCCGGACTCGCTGAGGCCGCTCGTGCTCCCTCCCGAGCTGGTGGGGGGGTGCGAGGCTGCCGCGACCGCCCGCGGCCTGCCGGCCAGCTGGCTCGTCGCAGTCGTCCGGCAGGAGTCGCGCTTCGACGTCGGCGCCCGCTCGCCGGCCGGTGCGGTGGGACTCGTCCAGCTCATGCCGGAGACGATGCAGCGGCTGAGGATCGACCCTGCGGCCGCGAGCGAGGCGGACCCGGCGCTGGCGGCCGCGGCCGGGGAGCTGGCTCGCCTCCGTACCGCGTTCGGGGGGCGGCTGGGACCCGCAGCAGCGGCGTACAACGCCGGGGATCCGGTGGTCGCGGCGTGGCTCGGGATTCTCGGCGATCCGGCCTCACCGGCGCTGTTTGCCGCCGCCGTACCGTACCGCGAGACGGCGACGTACGTGCTCCGGGTACTCGAGGGCGAGGCGCTGGCGTCTCACCTCAGGTAGCGCACCACCTCGCCCCTCGCCTCGAGCTCGCGCGTCCACTGCTCGAGGGCGGCCACCAGCTTGCGCTCCCTCAGGACCGCCTCGAGCCGGGCTCGCACCGCCGACAGGTCGGGAGGCGTCTCGGACGCCGGGAGAACCGGGAGCAGCTCCTCCCGGTAGGCGCGCTCGATTTCCTCGGAGGTGGGATGGACGAAGGGGCCGAACCGCCCGGCCACGTACGCCTCGACCACGGCGGCCCGCCGTACCAGCTCGCGCAGCAGGGGCTCCTCGAGCCCCGCCGCCGCCAGCCTGGCGGCCACGGTCTCCGGGCCCCCGGCCCGCTCCACGACCGTCGCCCAGGCCCGCTCGGTGTCGGCCCGCACGCGCAGCACCACGCCGGCCGCCTGCAGGTCCTGCCAGCGCAGTTCGAGTGCCACGAGCGCCTCGATCACGGTCCGGCGGCGGCCCGCCTCGCTCTCGCCCGCGGCTGGCGGCACCAGCCCGGCTATTTCCGCCAGCTGGGCGTCGGAGGCGAGCACGGGCACCCCGTTGACGAGCGCCAGCACCTGTTCGACGATCTCCCCCGCCGGCGCGGCAAGGGCGACGCCGGCGAAGACCGCGACGGCGAGCGCGCAGGACGTTTGCACCCGGGCATCCTACCCCACCGGCCTCCTCCCCGGTCGACGCCTGTCAGGGATTCTCGTAGACTCCTGAGGGGAGGCGGGATGACGACGACACCGGAAAACCCGGACGAGGTGCTGATTGCCCTGGCGCAAATCGCGACCTGCCCGGCCCAGCTCGGGCACAACCTCGAGCGCCACCTCGCGATGCTGGCGCAGGCACGAGCCGCGGGTGCGCGGCTGGTGGTCTTTCCCGAGCTTTCCCTGTCGGGCTACCTGGTGGCGCACGGGGTGCTCGAGCTGGCGATGACCGCTGACGACGTTCGCCTTGCGCCGCTGTACGATGCGAGCTGCGAGATCGCGATGCTGGTCGGGCTGCCGCTGCGCGAGCCCGACGGGCGGATTTCCAACGCGGCCCTGCTGCTGGAGGGCGGCGGGCTGCGCGGCGTGCACCGCAAGCTTTACCTTCCCACGTACGGCATGTTCGACGAGGGGCGCTACTTCGTGCCCGGCCCGGGCCTGCAGCCGCTGGAGTGCTCGCTCGGCCGGTTCGGTGTCCTGATTTGCGAGGACGCCTGGCACCTCTCGTCTTCGGTTCTGCTCGCGCAGGCAGGGGCCGAGGCGTTCCTGGTCATGGCGGGAGGGCCCACCGAACTGGATGCCGGCGACGAGCCGGCCGGGGGGCGGCGCTGGCACCACCTCGTCGGCGCCACCGCCATCACCGCCGTGCGGCCGGTGTTCTTCGCCAACCGCTGCGGGTGGGAGGAAGGGATCCTGTTCGGTGGGCGCTCGTGGGCGGTCGACGCGCGCGGCCGGCCGCTGGCGGCGGTCGCCCCGGCGTTCGACGAGGCACTCGTGACCGCCCGCTACTCGCGCGCCGACGCGGCGTTCACCCGCTCGCTGCTGCCGATTCCGTTCATGGAGCGCTCGGACCTCTGGCGCTCCGCACTGGAGCGTGGCCATGCGTGAACTGCCGCCTGTCAACCTCGATCTCGTGGCGGAGGCGCTTCAGCGCTTTCTCGCCGAGGAGCTGCGCGCCTGCGGGCTGCAGCGCTACGTGCTGGGACTTTCCGGCGGGATCGACTCGGCGCTGGCGGCGGCGCTGGCGGTACGGGCGGTGGGGCCCGACAGGCTCGAAGCGCTGGCGCTCCCCGGCCCCACCTCGAGCCGGACGAGCCTCGAGAATGCCAGGCTGGTGGCCGACCAACTGGGCATCCGCCTCGGGGTCGTGGACCTGGCAGAGGCGGGGCGGGTGACCGCGGCGGCGCTGGGGATCGGCGAGGACCGGCTGCGTTTTGGCAACCTCATGGCCAGGCTGCGCATGATCGCGCTGTTCGACCGCGCCCGCCGCGCCGGGGCGCTGGTGCTGGGCACCTCCAACAAGAGCGAGATCCTGCTCGGCTACTCCACGCTCTTCGGCGACTCCGCCGCCTCCGTGCAGGTGCTGGGCGACGTGTGGAAGACCCACATCTTCCAGCTCGGCCGGCGGCTGGCCCTGCCCCGGCCGGTCGTGGAGCAGCCCCCCTCTGCCGATCTCTGGCCCGGCCAGACGGACGCGGGCGAGATGGGGTTCGACTACTGCGACGCCGACCCGGTGCTGTACTGGCACCACGAGGGCGGCATGAGCCATGAGGCGCTGGTGGAGGCCGGGTTCGCGGAGCCGCTCGTGACGGCCGTGCTGAACGCCTACCGGCGCAACCGCTTCAAGTGGCGGCCGACCGTGATTGCCCGGGTCTCGTCCTCCTGCATCAACGTCGATCGCATCCTGCCGAGGAACCCGAGGTGAGGAAAAGAGGCGGAGGCCTGCCGCGAGCTGCCGCGCCTGCCGCGGCTGCGGTCGAGCCCTCGTCCCCTGTCCCCCGTGCCCCGGGCCGGCTCTGGGTGGTCGCGACGCCGATCGGCAACCTCGGCGACTGGTCGCCGCGTGCCGCGCAAACTCTGCGCGAAGTCGGGACGATCCTGGCCGAGGACACGCGGCGGGTGCGCAAGCTCATGACGCACTTCGGAATCTCGACGCCGGCAGTGGCTTTGCACGAGCACAACGAGGTGCGGCTGGTGCCGGTCCTCGTGGACCGGCTGCTGGCGGGGGAAGAGATGGCGCTGGTCTCCGACGCCGGCACGCCGCTGCTTTCCGACCCGGGGTTCAAGCTGGTGCGGAGCTGCCGCGAGGCGGGGGTTGCGGTGCTGGCGGTGCCCGGCCCCTCGGCCGTGGCCGCCGCCCTCGCGGTCTCGGGGCTGCCGCCGGTGCCGTTCACCTTCCTCGGCTTCTTGCCTCCCAGACCGGGGGCGCGCCTGCGAGTCCTCGGCGAGGCGAGGGCGCTGCGGCACACCGTGGTGCTGTTCCTGTCTCCCCATCGGCTCGCCGCCGAGCTGGCGGCGTGTGCCGACACGCTCGGGCCGGAGCGCCCGGCGGCGCTGTGCTCGGAGCTTTCCAAGCTCCACGAGCGCTGCCAGTGGGGCACCCTTGGCGAGCTGGCGGCCGGGGCGGCCGGCGAGCAGGCCCGGGGCGAGCACACGCTCGTCGTGGGGCCCGCCCCTGGGCTCGAGGCTGCCGAGATCGACCGGCGGGAGGCGCAGCGCGCGCTCGACGCGGCGCTGGCGCGGGGGTTGCCGCTCGTCTCTGCCCGGCGGGAGGCGGCCAGCCTGCTCGGGATCAGCCGGCGGCGGCTTTACGAGCTGCTTTCGGCGGACCGGTGAGGGTCAGCAGCACGGAAGTGATTGCCGCCATTCTCCAGGCCAGCCGGCGCTCCCTCTCGATGCCGGCGGCCATCATCGCCCCCAGGGCGGCGAGCAGCTCCGCGGCCGAGTAGGCGGCAGCGAGGCGAAACAGCCGGTGGAGCTGCCACGGTGAGGCCTTGGCGAGCGCCGAGTGCGGGTCGGTGGCGATGGCGGCTTGCAGGGGGGGCAGGAGCGAGGGCTTGAAGCGCCTCGGGTACCAGAACTTGTCGGCACACCGCGAGGGCTCGAGCTCGTTGCGCAGGCCACTTTCTTCGGCCAGGCAGCGCAGCGCCAGCACTTGCTTGAGCAGCCGCCCCAGCATGCGCGCCAAAAAGAGGCCGGCTTCGCCCGGGTCGAGCGGCTCCCCTTGCCAGTTAACGAGCGCGGCGCCGCCGTTCAGGCGCGCCAGCAGGCGGGCAACGCCTCGAGCGTCACGGGCAATGAGCAGGTCCTCGATGTCGCGCGGGGAGCACTCGCCGGGGCCGGCCTGGACTCGCACTGCTTCGGGCGTCAGCTCCCCGCCGAGCGCCAGCCTGGAAGCCGCCTGGACCAGCTCCCGGGGCTTGAAGCCGTAAGCCTCGCACAAAGCATCGAGCGTCTCGGGCGGAAGCCTGAGGTCGGGCAGGACACGCTCGAGGAGATCGCGGAGGACCTGGCGCTGGGGCGGACTGAGCCCTGGAGGGTCCCAGGGCTTTGGAGGCTCCGGCAACGGCAGGTGGCGGACCTCGCCGAGCCGCCGCACGCTCTCGGCGAGCGGTCCGGCCGGGGGCGAGCTCACTTCCGCTGCCAGGACGAGCCAGACGTTGACGATACGCATGTGGTCCAGGGCGGCCGCCAGCTCCTCCTGCTCGGCTTTGCCCTCGTTCGAGAACAGGTTGGAGATGTCCCGCGCCACGACGAGCCGGGTGGGGGCGAAAAGCGAGGGGCTCTGGATTTCCTGCACGAGCCTCCCGACCGGCGAGGCCGACGCGAGCGCGACGACCTCCCCCTCCGGGTGCTGGCGGCACCACTCGGCTTCCAGATCGGTGCGATGCAGCTCGAGAAGGTAGTCGTCGGCCGTCGCCAGCAGCACGACGGCCGGAACGCTCAGAGCTCGCCCCTGTCGTGCATCTCCTGACACGAGATGCAGTGGCGTGCCCAGGGGATGGCCTGCAGGCGGGGCGCCTCGATCGGCTCGTCGCAATGGGTGCAGCGCCCGTACGTGCCGTTGTCGATTCGCTTGATCGCCTCGTCGATGAGCTTCAGCATGCGGCCTTCATTTTCCGAGACGGAAAAGGAGAATTCCCGCTGGAACGCGTTGGTGGCGCGATCCGCGATGTCGGGAACGCCGGCCTCGCCCTCGACGGCACCCATCTCTCGGGCGCGCGAGACGCCCTCGAGCAGCTCCTGTCGCTTGGATACAAGCTGGCGCCGAGTCGCTTCGAGATCGATGGTCGGTTCCAATCAACCCTCCTCGCAACGGATTATACCCTACCCCCGGCGCTACCCCGGGGCGCCGGGGAGGGGCCGGCGAACTGATCCTTGCCAGGCCTTTCCCGGCCGACCGCCCCGCGGTGGTACGAGCCGCCGGCCAGCAGGTCGGCAGCCCGGTAAAGCTGCTCCCAGAGCACGAGCCGCGCCAGCTGGTGTGGGAGGGTGAGGCGCGACAGCGCCAGGCGCAGGTCGGCTCGCTCCACGAAGCCGGGCTCCAGCCCGAGGTCGGACCCGATGGCCATCACGACGCGCGAGCACTGGCGGCGCGCCCCCAGCCAGCGCGCCAGCGCCTCGCTGTCGAGTTCCTCCCCGCGCTCGTCGAGAGCGACCAGTACGTCCCCGGCTGCGAGGTGGGCGGCGAGCTGCCGCGCCTCGAAGGCCAGCACGCGGCCGGGATCGCCCGCCCGCCCCTCGGCCGGGCGCAGCCGCACCTCGGCCGCGGGCATGTGCCGGCTGACGCGGAGCCGGTACTCTTCCACGAGCTGCTCCCACGCCGGAGCGCCGCGCTTGCCCGTCCACAGGACCAGGACGCCGCTCATGGTCGGTCGGCCTGCTCCTTCCGCCAGCGGATCACGGTCCGTCTCGAAACGCCCAGGATGCGCGCGGCGCGGCTCACGTTCCCGCCGTTTTGGGCGAGCACCCACAACGCGTACAGCCGCTCCACCACGGCGAGCGGCTGGAGGCGCGCCGCGGCAAGAGTGGCAATGGCCGGCCAGCCGTCGGCGGGCAGCTCCAGGTCGGCGGGGCCGATCCGCCCGCTGCCGGCCAGGGCCGCGCGTGCCATCGTCGCCTCCAGCTCCCGGAAGTTCCCCGGCCACGGATAGGCCACGAGCAGTTCGCTGGCCTCGGCGTCGAGCACCGGCGCCGGCGCGCGGTGGGCCAGGCGCCGGAGCGTGCGCTCGGCGTGGGGAAGGATGTCGAGGGGGCGCTCGCGCAGCGGCGGCAGCGCCGCCACAAACCCGGCGACCCGGTGGTAGAGATCGACGCGCAGCTCGCCGCGGCTCACCCGTGCGGCGACGCCGCCATCGGCGAGCGCCACCACGCGGGCACGAAACGGCCGGGGGTGGGCCGCCCCGACCGGGAAGAAGCGGGCTTCCTCGAGCACCCGCAGGAGCGCCACCTGGCCCTCCGGCGGGAGGATCTCGATGCGATCCAGCACCAGGGTGCCGTCGGCGGCACGCTCCAGCCACCCGATGCGGGGGCGGGTCGCATCGGTGAAGGCGCCGGCGCGATGGCCGAACAGCTCCGAAGCCACGAGGCCTGGCGCGAGGGCGCCGCAGTCGACGACCACGAGCGGGCGGCCGGGTCGGCTGGCGCGGTGCAGGCGCGCCGCCACCCAGCTCTTGCCGGTGCCGGTCTCGCCCTCGAGCAGCAGCGGCAGGTCGGACACGGCCGCCCGCGCCAGGCGTCGCCCGAGCTCTCGCACTTCGGAGTGGCGGCTGGGCAGGAGGCTGGTCACGACGTCCCGGCGAGCAGTTCGGAGGTGATGTCGGGCGCGTCCCCCCACAGCCGCTCGAGGGCGTAGTACTCGCGCCGGTCCTCCTGCATGACGTGCACGATGAAGTCGCCGAAGTCCATGAGGATCCAGGTCCCCTGGGGATACCCCTCGACCGCCAGGGGCCGGGTTCCGCGCTCCCGCAGGACCTGCGCCACCTCGTCGGCCACCGCCTGCGCGTGGCGCTGCGAGCCGACCGAGCAAATCACGAAGGCGTCGGCGATCGAGGTCTGCTTCGAGACGTCGAGGGCGACGAGGTGGAACGCCTTCTTGTCTTCGAGCGCCGCCACCGCGGGCCGCAACCGCATCAACACGTCGGGTTCCATGCCGTGCTCACGCTCCTTGCCGGTAGAGCCGGTACTTCAGGATGTGGTCCAGGACCTCGGGTGGTACCAGGTCGCCGACGCTCTCGCCGGCGCGCAGGCGAGCCCGCACGTCGGTGGCGCGGGCCGCAACCGGCGGATGCTCGACCATGACGACGCGCCGCGGGCCGGGCTCGGCAAGAGCGAGCCTGCGGCCCGGCTCGACCCGCAGCGCGCGCGCCGCGACCCAGTCCGGCACGGCTTCCAGCATCGCCGCGCCCCAGGTATCGTCGCGGTGGAGGACCACGACGTGGATGAGGTCCACGAGCTCCTCCCAGCGGTGCCACGTCGTGATCTGCGCGAAAGAGTCCGAGCCCATGAGGAAGAACGCCTGCTGCGACGGCCATTCCTGGCACAGGAGAGGGATCGAGTCGATCGTGAACGTGGGCCCCTGCCGGGCCGTCTCGAGGTCGGAGACGAAAAAGCCGGGCTCGTGCCGGGTCGCCAGCACCGTCATGGCGAAGCGGTGGGTGAACGAGGTCATCGGCTCGCCCTGCTTGTGGGGCGGCGAACCCGCCGGCACGAAGACCACGGCGTCCAGGCCGAGCGCCTCGGCAGCGAACCGGACCGGCTCGAGGTGGCCGCGATGGGGAGGGTCGAACGACCCGCCGAAAAAGCCCACTCGCCTCATGCCTGGCTCGCGAGCGCAAAGGTGGCCTCGAGCATCGACTCGAGCCCCTTGCCGCTGACCGCCGAAACTGCAGCCCAGCCCACGCCGAGCTCGGCGGCGAGCGCCGCCAGCTCCTCCACGCGGGCCGAGTCGGAGAGGGCGTCCACCTTGGTGCCGACGAGGAGCGACGCGCGAGCCAGCAAGCCGGGGTCGTACAGCTCGAGCTCCTCGCGCAGCACCCGGACCTGCTCCCGCACGCCGCTCTCGGCGGCCAGGTCGACGAGGTGCAGCAGCACGCGGCAGCGTTCCACGTGGCGCAGGAAGCGATGGCCGAGGCCTGCGCCCAGATGTGCGCCCTCGATGAGCCCCGGGAGGTCGGCGAACACCAGCGAGCGCTCGCCTTTCTGGCGAGTGACCACGCCGAGGTGAGGTGTCAGCGTCGTGAACGGGTAGTCCGCGACTTTCGGGCGGGCGGCCGAGATGCGCGAGAGGAGCGTCGACTTGCCGGCGTTCGGCAGGCCCACGAGCCCGACGTCGGCGAGCAGCCGGAGCTCGAGCTGGATGTGCCGCTCCTCCCCCGCCGTCCCGGGTTCGGCGCGTCGCGGCGCCTGATTCGTGGGGGTCGCGAAGTGCTGGTTGCCGCGGCCGCCTCGGCCGCCTCGTGCCGCCGCGACCTGGGCGCCTTCCTCGACGAGATCGGCCAGCATCTCGCCGGTGTCCAGGTCGCGCACCACCGTGCCGCAAGGCACCTCGATGATCGCATCGTCGCCGCTCGCGCCGGTCTGGTTCGAACCGCGGCCGTGCTCGCCGCGGCCGGCCTTGACGTGGTGGCGGTCGTAAAGGTGGGCGAGGGTGCTCCAGTGGCGCGAGGCGCGCACGATGACGCTGCCGCCGTGCCCGCCGTCGCCGCCGTCGGGCCCGCCCCGGGGAACGTACTTTTCGCGACGGAAACTGACACAGCCGCGCCCCCCGTCACCGGCCTTGACGAAGATGTGGACTTCGTCCAGGAACATGTGCGAGGGGCGCGGGCGTCAGGCAGCCGGCTCGACCAGCACGAAGCGGCCGAGCCGCCCGCGGTCGCGGAACCGGATATGCCCGTTCACCCGCGCGTACAGCGTGTCGTCCTTGCCGCGGCCGACGTTGAGGCCCGGCTTCCAGCGCGTCCCGCGCTGGCGAACGATGATCGTCCCGGCGTGCACGAGCTGGCCGTCGCCGACCTTGACACCGAGGCGCTGCGCGTTGGAGTCGCGGCCGTTGCGGCTGGAACCTTGCCCTTTCTTGTGTGCCATGACCCCTCCTCACGCCTCGATGGCGTCGATGCGGACCTCGTAGAGATCCTGGCGGTGCCCGGCGGTCTTGCGGTAGCCCTTCCGCCTCTTCTTGTGGAAGACGATGATCTTCTCGCCCCGGAGCAACCGCGTGAGGGTGCCCTTGACGACGGCGCCCTCGACCAGCGGCTTGCCGACCCGCACTTTCTGCTCGTCGCGGACCAGAAGAACCCGCTCGAACAGCACCTCGGCGCCCGGCTCGGCGCCCGGCCAGATGCGCTCCACGGCCAGTCGCTGCCCGACCTCGACGCGGTGCTGCTTGCCTCCTGCTTCAACGATCGCGTACATGTCAACCCCCGCCCAGTACATCAAGGACCGGTGATTCTGCCACATGGCCGCCAGGGTGTCAAACGGGTTGCCGGTGCGAGCGCGCGGTACGCGGGTCTCGGCGGGTCTCGCGACCGGCATCCCACGTTCGAGGGATGAGAGGGGTTGCCGGCCGGGGTTGCTTGTGCTATTTTTCACATAGCGGCTCGCACCGCCGACCGGGGGGCGGTGGGGCGAGCCGGCGATCGGGCCTCGAAAGAGCAGGCATGACACCCGGCGGCGCGAGCGATGGGGCGCCCGAGCCGCTGGTTCCCCTCGAACCGGGACCGCCGAGCTGGCACGCGGGCCATATCTCGCGGGCTTCTCGCCGGCGGACCAGATCCTCGAAGGAGGGCGCTCGATGATCGACCTGCAGACCATCTTCCAGAAGTATCCCGGGGCCGGGCGGGACGCCTTGATCCCCATCCTGCAAGAGGTGCAGGAGGCGCAAGGGTACCTGTCCCGCGACAGCGTCATCGCCATCGGCCAGCATCTCGGCCTGCCGGCCAGCAAGGTCTACGGGGTGGCGACGTTTTACAACCAGTTTCGCTTCCAGCCGCTCGGCCGCTACCACATCCAGGTCTGCCGGGGCACTGCCTGCCACGTCAAGGGCTCGCTGGGCGTGCTCGAGTCGCTCAAGCGCGCGCTCGGGATCGACGCCGGGCAGACGACCCGCGACGGGCTGTTCTCGATCGAGGTCGTGGCCTGCCTCGGGGCCTGCGGGCTGGCACCGGTCCTGTGCATCAACGGCGAGTTCTACGGCAACGTCAAGCCCGAGGCGCTGGGCAAGCTCCTCGGCACGCTGCGCAAGGAGGCGGCGGCCCATGCGTGAGACCCTCATCGATCCCTGCTGCGACGCATGCTGGCACGGGCCGGCTGAGTTCTGCAATGACCTGCTGCGCTGTCTGGCCTCCGGCCCGTGCTGTCACGACAGCGCGAGCTGCGCGCAGGAGCGCCAGCGCCGCCGCCAGGCGCTGCGCCGGGATGTGGTGGAGCGCCCCACGATTTTCGTCGGCACGGGGACGTGCGGCCTCGGCGCCGGCGCGGCCCGGACGCTCGAGGCGATCCAGGCATGGCTTCTGGAGCACGACCGGAGGGCCGACGTGGTCGAGGTGGGCTGCATCGGCATGTGCTCGGTGGAGCCCCTGGTCGAGGTACAGCTGCCGGGCCGCACCCGGGTCTGCTTCCAGCACGTGACGGAGCGGACGGTACCGGGCCTGCTCGAGAAGGCGCTGGCCGGCGAAATGCCGGCCGAGAGCGTGCTCGGACAGCACCGCCACGAGCGCCTGCAGCCGTGGAGCGGGGTGCCGTACCTCGACGAGCACCCGTTCTTCGCTCCCCAGACCCGCTGGGTGCTCGCCAACTGCGGCATCATCGACCCCTCCGACCTCGACGAGTACCTGGCCTGGGGCGGCTACCGCGCCCTCGCGAAGGTGCTCGCCGACATGACCCCGGCCGAGGTGTGCCGCGCCGTCGAGCTATCGGGGCTGCGCGGGCGCGGCGGCGGAGGGTTCCCGACCGGCCGCAAGTGGAGCATCGCCAACGGCCGGCCCGGGCCACAGAAGTACCTGGTGTGCAACGCCGACGAGGGCGACCCGGGGGCGTTCATGGATCGCGCCGTGATCGAGGGCGACCCCCACCGCTTGCTGGAGGGGATGGCCATCGCAGCCTACGCGATCGGCGCCAGTAAGGCGTACGTCTACATCCGCGCCGAGTACCCACTGGCGATCAGGCGGCTCGTGCACGCGATCGGCGAGGCGAAGACCCGCGGCCTGCTCGGCGAGCGTATCCTGGGCACCGACTTCCACCTCGAGATCGTCATCAAGCAGGGCGCCGGAGCGTTCGTGTGTGGCGAGGAAACGGCCCTGCTTCACTCGATCGAGGGCCGGCGCGGGATGCCGCGCCCGCGCCCGCCGTTCCCGGCCCAGGCCGGCCTGTTCGGCAAGCCGACGGTGATCAACAACGTCGAGACGCTCGCCAACGTCCCGGCGATCCTCGACCACGGCCCCGAGTGGTTCGCCTCCGTCGGCACGGCTGGCTCGAAGGGCACGAAGGTGTTCGCGCTTTCCGGCAAGATCACCCGCACGGGGCTCGTCGAGGTGGCGATGGGGACCACCCTGCGGGAAATCGTCTTCGACATCGGGGGCGGCATCCCCGATGGCAAGGCGTACAAGGCGGTGCAGATCGGAGGCCCCTCCGGTGGTTGCATCCCGTTGCAACATCTCGACATCCAGATCGACTACGAGTCGCTGAAGACGGTGGGCGCCATGATGGGCTCGGGCGGCCTCGTGGTCATGGACGAGGCGACGTGCATGGTCGACGTGGCCAAGTTCTTCATGGATTTCATTCAGCGCGAGAGCTGCGGGAAGTGCATCCCGTGCCGCGAAGGCACGCGCCGGATGCTCGAGATCCTCCAGGCGATCACCCGCGCCCGCCGCAACGAGAGCGGGTTCGACGCCCTGCAGCGGTTCCAGGGCGTGATGGCGCTCGAGCAGCTCGCCGAGGTCATCAAGGACACCAGCCTGTGCGGTCTCGGCCAGAGCGCTCCCAATCCCGTGCTGTCGACGCTGCGCTACTTCCGGGACGAGTACGAGGCGCACATTTACGACCGGAAATGCCCGGCCCGAGCGTGCAGCGAGCTGCTCACGTACTCGATCGACGTCGAGCGGTGCGTGGGCTGCGGACTCTGCCTCAAGGCGTGCCCCGCCCAGGCGATCCTCGGCACGCCCAAGAGCCCGCACTACATCGTCGCCGAAAAATGCATCTCGTGCGGCTCGTGCGTCACTGTGTGCCGGCCGAAAGCCGTGCGCGTGGAGTGAGGGAGGTTGCCATGCACATCGAGGTCAACAACCGTCCCATCGAGGCCCAGGCTGGCGAGACGATCCTGGCCGCGCTCCGGCGCGCCGGGGTGTCGGTCCCGACGCTGTGCCACATGGAGGGGCTGCTGCCCTCCGGGGCGTGCCGCATCTGTGCGGTCGAGGTCGAGGGCCAGCGCAGCCTCATCCCGGCCTGCTCCTACCCGGTGGCCGAGGGCATGAAGATCCGCACCCACTCGCCCCGGGCCGTGGCCGCCCGCCGCACGATCATCGAGCTGCTGTTGTCGAACCATCCCGACGACTGCCTGTACTGCGTCCGCAACACCAGCTGCCAGCTCCAGACGCTGGCCGCCGAGCACGGGGTCACCCAGCGCCGGTTTTCAGGCCTGCGGTCGAACCATACGATCGACATTTCGGGCCCCGCGCTCGGCCGCGACCCGGCCAAGTGCATCTTGTGCGGCAAGTGCGTGCGCGAGTGCGAAGAGGTGCAGTCGGTGGCGGCCATCGATTTCATCGGCCGTGGCAGCGCCACCCGAGTGGGTCCCGCCTTCAACGAGGGGCTCAACCTCTCGAGCTGCATTCTCTGCGGGCAGTGCGTGATGGTCTGCCCCACCGGGGCGCTGTTCGAGCAGAGCCACCTCAGGCAGGTGATGGCGGCCATCCAGGACCCCGAGATGACGGTGGTCATCCAGCATGCCCCGGCGGTGTCCGTGACGCTGGCCGAGGCGTTCGGGCTGCCCCCCGGGCAGGACATGGCCGGCACGATGACCGCGGCACTGCGCCGGCTCGGCTTCGACCAGGTCTTCGACACCTCGTTCTCGGCCGACCTCACGATCATGGAGGAGGCCTCGGAACTGGTGCAGCGGCTCACCTCCGGCGGGATCCTGCCGATGATGACGAGTTGCTCGCCGGGGTGGATCAAGTTCATGGAGGAGTTCTACCCCGACATGCTGGGGCACCTGTCGACGTGCAAGAGCCCCCAGCAGATGCTGGGCGCCGTGATCAAGAGCTACTGGGCGCCCAGGCAAGGGCTGGACCCCACCAAGGTCTTCTCGGTGGCGGTGATGCCGTGCACGGCCAAGAAGTTCGAGGCGAGCCGCCCGGAAATGGTCCACGACGGGGTCGCCGACATCGACGCCGTCCTCACCACTCGCGAACTCGTGCAGCTCATCAGGATGCACGGCCTCGACATGCTGGCGCTGCCGCCGGAGCCGGCCGACCGGCCGTTCGGGGAGCGGTCGACCGCCGGCAAGCTGTTCGGCGGCAGCGGCGGCGTCATGGAAGCGGCGATCCGCACCGCCTGCTTCCTCGTCACCGGGAAGGACCCCGAAGCCCTCGAGGTCGAGGCGGTGAGGGGACTTCACGGCGTGAAGCAGACACGGGTCAAGGTGGGCGAGCTCGAGCTCGGTGTCGCGGTGGTCTCGGGGCTCGGCAACGCGCGCAAGCTCGTGGAGCAGGTGCGGGCCGGGCGCGACGACCTGCACTTCATCGAGGTCATGACCTGTCCGGGCGGCTGCATCGCCGGCGGCGGGCAGCTGCTTGGCGTGGACCGCGCCGGGTTGGAGCGCCGGCTCGCGGGGCTGTACGCGATCGACGCCGCCGGCGCGGTGCGCATGTCACACCACAACGAGGCGGTCGCCGAGCTGTACCGGGAGTTTCTCGGCCAGCCGCTCGGGGAGCGCAGCCACCACCTCCTGCACACGCACTACCATCGCCGCGACGTCGTGAAGTAGAGCCCGTCCGTGACCCGCCACCCGGCCGTCCCGCTCGTCACCACCGTCAAGGAGCGCTGCCGCGTCTGCTACACCTGCGTGCGCGAGTGCCCGGCCAAGGCCATCCGCATCGCTGGCCGGCAGGCGGAGGTGATGCCGGCCCGCTGCATCGGCTGCGGCCACTGCGTGCGCGTGTGCAGCCAGCACGCCAAGCAGGTCGCGAGCTCCCGGGCCGGCGCGCAGGCGCTGCTCGCGTCCGGGGAGCGGGTCGCCGCTTGCGTGGCGCCTTCCTTCCCGGCCGAGTTCTCGGAGCTCGACCCTGAAAAGCTGGTGGGGATGCTGCGCCGTCTGGGGTTCGCGTTCGTCAACGAAGTGGCGTTCGGCGCCGACCTCGTGGCCAGGCGGTACCGGCAACTGCTGGCCGACGACCCGGACCGATGCTACATCTCGACCTCGTGCCCGGCGATCGTCGCGTACATCGAGCGCTTCTACCCCTCGCTCGTCGAGTTCCTGGCCCCGGTGGCGTCGCCGATGGTGGCCACGGCGCGAGCCCTGCGACGCCTGCACGGGTCCGACCTCAGGACGGTGTTCATCGGGCCGTGTGTGGCCAAGAAGGGGGAGGAGCTCGAGACCGGCCTCGCCCCCGAGGTCGACCTGGTGCTGACGTTTGCCGAGCTGCGGCAGATGTTCGCCGAGGCGGGCATCGGCGCCGACGACACGGAGCCGTCCGAGTTCGACCCGCCCCACGGCGGCGCGGGGGCGCTGTTTCCGCTCAGCCGCGGGGCGCTGCAGGCGGCCAGCATCGCCGAGAACCTCATTCTCGGCGACATCGTCGCCGCGGACGGCCGGCGGAGCTTCGTGGAAGTGGTCCGGGAGTTCGAGTCGGGGGACCTCGACCTCAACGCGCGGCTGCTCGACCTGCTGTGCTGCAACGGCTGCATCCAGGGGGCGGGGATGACATCGGAGGCGCCGCTGTTCCGGCGCCGGGCGGTGGTCAGCAAGCACGTCCGCCAGCGCCTCGCGGCGTCGTGCTCCCGGGACCGCGAGGCCTGGCTGGACCGCTTCGCCGACCTCGACCTGGGGCGGACGTTCGTGGCCAACGACCAGCGCTTGCCGACCCCTTCCGAGGGCGAAGTCGCCGAGGTGCTGGCGCGCATGGGCAAGCACACCCCTGCCGACGAGCTCAACTGCGGCGCCTGCGGCTACGACACCTGCCGGGAGCACGCAGTGGCGGTGTGCAAGGGGCTCGCCGAGTCGGAAATGTGCCTGCCGTTTTCGATCGAGGCGCTGCGCACCTCGGTCGCCGAGCTGGCGCGTTCGCACCAGGAGCTGCGCAACACGCAGCAGGCGCTCATGCACTCGGAGCGCCTGGCGAGCATGGGCCAGCTCGCTGCCGGCATCGCCCACGAGGTCAACAACCCGCTCGGGGTGGTGCTGCTGTACGCCCACATGCTGCTCGAGCAGACACCGAAGGATGCGCCCGATCGCAAGGACCTCGAGACGATCGTCGCCCAGGCCGACCGCTGCCGGAAGATCGTTTCGGGGCTGCTGAACTTCGCGCGGCAGAACAAGGTGTTCCGGCAGGAGACCCCGATCCGGGAGCTCCTGCTCCAGGGGCTGCGAAGTGTGCCGATCCCCGACCACGTGAAGGTGCGGGTCGAGCACGAAGACCCAGCGCTGGCGGCCGAGCTCGACCGCGACCAGATCATCCAGGTTCTCACCAACCTCATTTCCAACGCCGTCGAGGCGATGCCGGAAGGCGGGATGCTCACGCTTTCCTCTCGCGCCTCGAACGGATCGGTGGTGCTCGCCGTGGCGGACACCGGGGTGGGCATCACGAAAGACAACATGAACAAGATCTTCGAGCCGTTCTTCACCACCAAGCCCATTGGCAAGGGCACCGGGCTGGGGTTGCCGGTCCTCTACGGCATCGTCAAGATGCACCGCGGCGACATCAAGGTGGAGTCGAACGCCGACCCGACCGCAGGCCCGACGGGGACCACCTTCACGGTCACGTTTCCCCGCACCGGCCCTGCAGAGTGAGGCGCGCGGCAGCAAGGCTCGAGGGGGAGGCCGTATGACGAGACCCGCTCCGACGATCCTGGTGGTGGATGACAACCCCGACTTCCTCGAGCAAATGAAGCTGCAGCTCGAGGCCGGGGGGTTCGTGGCGCTGGCGGCGGAAAGCGCCGCGCAGGCGCGCGAGCTGGTGGCGAGCGCCGAATTCGACCTGGCGATCTGCGACCTCATGATGGAGCACGCCGACTCGGGGTTCGGGCTCGCCCACGCGATCAAGCGCAAGGACCCCCGCATCCCCGTGATCATGGTCACGGCAGTGGCGAGCGAGGCCGGCATCGCCATCGACGCGGCCAGCAAGGGCGAGCGCGCCTGGGCGGGGGCCGACGTGATCCTCGACAAGCCAGTGCGCTACGAGCAGCTGGTGCGCGAGATCAACCGCCTCCTCAAGCTCGGCGCATAGCGGAGGCGGCCATGGACAACCTCAAGGTCCTGGTCGTCGACGACGAGCCGGGGATCCGGCTCGGCATCACCCGCGTCCTGCAACCGTTCCTGGTGCGTGTCCCGGAGTCGGAGATCGACGTCGGGTTTTCCATCGCGCAGGCGGAATCCGGCGAGGAGGCGATCGCCCACCTCCGGGCGCAGCCGGTCGACATCCTGCTGCTCGACCACAAGCTGCCGGGGATCTCGGGGCTGGATGTGCTGGAGTGGGTGGCGGCGGAGCCGCGCGACTGGCTCACCGTCATGATCACGGCCTACGCCACGATCGAGACTGCGGTGAGCGCCACCAAGCGTGGCGCCTTCGACTTTCTGGCCAAGCCGTTCACGCCCGAGGAGCTCAAGGCGACGGTCGCCAAGACCGCCCGGCACCTGCTGCTCCAGCGCGAGGCCAAGCGGCTCGCTGACGAAAAGCGGCAGGTCCGGTTCCAGCTCATCTCGGTGCTCGCCCACGAGCTCAAGGCGCCGCTGGCGGCGGTCGAGGGCTACCTCCAGCTCCTGCGCGACGGCGTCGTGGCGCCCGGCAGCCCCAAGGCCGCCGAGGTGCTGGGGCGCAGCCTCGAGCGCATCGAGGGGATGCGCAAGCTCATCGTCGACATCCTCGACCTGACCCGCATCGAGTCCGGGCAGAAGAAGCGCGAGCTGGTGGAAGTCGACGTGCGCGAGGCGGCCTTCCGCGCCATCGAGACGGCCACCCCCGCCGCACGCAGCCGGCAGGTCACGATCGAGCTGTCGGCCCCCGAGCGGCTGGGAATGCGGGCCGATCCGGGCGAGCTCGACATCATGTTCAACAACCTCGTGTCGAACGCCGTCAAGTACAACCGCGACGGCGGGCGGGTCGAAGTACGTCTCGCCGACCTCGGCGACCGGGTGCGGATCGAGGTGGCCGACACCGGCATCGGCATGAGCCCGGAGGAGCTCAAGCAGCTGTTCGGCGAGTTCGTACGCATCAAGAACGCGAAGACCCGCACTATCCAGGGCTCGGGGCTGGGGCTTTCGATCCTCAAGAAGCTGGCGGCGCTGTACGGCGGCGACGTGAGCGTGGAGAGCACGCCCGACGTCGGGTCGACGTTCACGGTGACGCTGCAGAAGCAGTGATCGGGGGCCAAGGTACGGCGAAGGGACGTTGGGGGTGAGGCCGCCCGCTGCCTTGCGCGCCTGGCCTCTTCCCTGTTCCGCTACGTACGATGCGACACGGGGGGCCGATGGACCGCTGCGAGTTGCTCGGGTGGCTGCAGGAGACCGATGAAGCGCGGCTGGAGGCGCTGTGGGAGTGGGCCGACGCGACGCGCCGCCGGCACGTGGGCGACGAGGTGCACTTGCGCGGCCTCGTCGAGGTGTCCAACCACTGCGTGCGCCGCTGCGCGTACTGCGGGATCGCGGCCGGCAACACCGGGCTCGTGCGCTACCGGATGGAGGCGGAAGAAATCCTCTCCTGCGCGCGCCAGGCGCGAGAGCTGGGCTTCGGCACGGTGGTCCTGCAGGCGGGAGAGGACCCCGGTCTTTCGCGCGAGCTGGTCGCTGGCGTCGTACGGCGAATCAAGGCCGAGACCGGTCTCGCCGTCACGCTGAGCCTGGGCGAACGCCCGGACGGCGATCTCGCCGCCTGGCGGTCGGCCGGGGCGGACCGCTACCTGCTGCGCTTCGAGACCTCGGATCCGGAGCTGTACGCCCGCATCCACCCCTCGCTGCCAGGCCGGCCGTCGGATCGCTTCGCGTTGCTCGGGCGGCTGCGAGAGTTGCGCTACGAGATCGGCTCCGGGGTGATGATCGGCATCCCGGGGCAGACCTACGCCACGCTGGCCGGCGACCTGCTGGCGTTTGCGCGGCTCGACCTCGACATGATCGGTGTGGGCCCGTGGGTGTGCCATCCGGCCACGCCACTCGGACGCGGCGAGCTCCCGCCTGCCGCGCCGGGGAAGCAGGTTCCCGCCACCGAACTCATGACGTACAAGGTCATGGCGCTCGCGCGCCTGCTCTGCCCCGACGCCAACATCCCCTCCACGACCGCCCTGGCGACCCTCAACCTCGCGTCGGGGCGTGAACTCGGCCTCGCCCGGGGCGCCAACGTCGTGATGCCCAACCTCACGCCACCGCACTACCGGGCGCTGTACGAGATCTACCCCGGCAAGGCGTGCCTCGCTGAAGCCACCGACGAGTGCGCCGCCCGCCTGTCGGAGCGGATCCTGCACGTGGGGAGGCGGATCGGCCGCGGCAGCGGGGGGCGGCGCCGCCCCTCGTGACCGGCGGCGGTCAGCGGCGCACAGCGGCCGACCGGTCCGCCGATGCCGCGCAGGGGGCCGCTGGCACCGGGGCGGTGGGTCCGGTGATGAGGCGGGCCGACCGGTTGTAGGAGAAGTAGCTCCACGCCCACTGCGTGAAGACCAGCAGCCGGTTCTGGAACTCAACGAGCTTCATGAGATGCACGAACAGCCAGGCGAGCCAGGCTGGGTAGCCGGCGAACCGCAGGCCGAAGATGTCGGCCACTGCGGCATGGCGGCCGATGGTGGCGAGGCTCCCGAGGTCGCGGTAGGCAAACGGCGGGAGGGTGCGTCCCGCGAGCCGGGCCCGGATCAGCTTCGCCACGTACGCGCCTTGCTGGATCGCCACCTGCGCCACCCCCGGCAGCGGGACGCCACCTTGATGGGTGTACGCCGCCATGTCGCCAATGACGAAGATTTCCGGGTGGCCGGGCACGCGGCAGTCGGGGGCGGTCAGGACACGCCCGGCGCGGTCGAGCGGCGCCCCGGTCGCGGCGGCGAGCGCCTCGGCCAGCGGCGAGGCCTTCACGCCGGCGGCCCACAGCACGGTGTGCGTTGCGAGCCGCTCCGGGATCCCGTCGCGCACGAGCTCGACGTGTTCCGGACCGATGGCGGTCACGCGCGTGCCGGTGCGCACCTCCACCCCCAGTGCCTGCAGCGAGCGGGCAGCGGCAGCGGACAGCGAGGGGTGGTAGCCGGGCAGGACGCGCTCGAGCCCCTCCACGAGCACGATCCTGGCCCGTCTCGGGTCGATGGCACGGAAGTCATTCCGCATCGTGACCCTGGCGATCTCGGCCAGGGCCCCGGCGAGCTCGACTCCTGTCGGGCCCGCACCCACCACCACGAAAGTCAGCAACGCCTGCACCTCGTCCTTGCCGCCGGCCCGCTCGGCGCACTCGAACGCCAGCAGCACCCGACGGCGGATCTCGGTGGCGTCCTCCACGGTCTTGAGGCCGGGGGCGAGCGCTTCCCAGTCGCTGCGGCCGAAGTAGTGGTGGCTGGCTCCGGTCGCCAGCACCAAGGTGTCGTACTCCAGCTCGCCGCGGTCCAGCAACAGCCGGCGCCGCGCGGCATCGATCCCCACGGCCTCGGCGAGCAGGACGCGGGTGTTGCGCTGCCGCCGCACGATCGAGCGGATCGGCGCGGCGATGTTGGCCGGCGACAGGCCGCCGGTCGCGACCTGGTACAGCAAGGGCTGGAACAGGTGGAAGTTGCGGCGATCCACGAGCGTGACGTCGACCGGGGCGCGGCCGAGCGCCCGCGCCGCGTGCAGGCCGCCGAACCCCCCGCCGACAATGACCACGCGGTGTCCCGACTCCCTCACGACCCTCCTCCTGAAGGCGGGCCATGCGCCCCGCCCTCATCCATGTGAAGAGGGGAACGAGGCTGCTATTCCGGGTCCGGGCGCCGGCGGGTCGAGTATAGTTGGCCGACGCTGGCGCGTCGTCGGGAGGGCCCACACATGTCGCTCCTTCGGACCAAGCCTCTGGCAGCCATTCTCCGCGATCCGGACAGCGAGCAGGGCGGCCTCAAGCGAGCCCTGGGCGGCTGGGACCTGGTGGCAATCGGCATCGGCTGCATCATCGGCGTGGGGATCTTCGTGCTGCCCGGCGTCGAGGCGGCCAAGCACGCCGGACCCGGCATCATTCTCTCGTTCGCCATCGCCGCCGCGGCGTGTGCCTGCGCGGCGCTGTGCTACGCCGAGCTGGCGGCGATGATCCCGGTGGCGGGCTCCGCGTACACGTACGGCTACGCGACGCTCGGCGAGGTGTTCGCTTGGATCATCGGCTGGGACCTCATCCTGGAGTACATCGTGGCGGCGTGGCTGGTGTCCATCGGCTGGTCGAGCTACTTCTGCAACCTCGTCAACACGGCGCTCGGGCGCTGGCAGCTCGAGATGCCCGCCAAACTCGCCAGCGCGCCGCTGGTGTGGGATGCCACCGCCAACCGGTTCCATGCCACCGGGGCGATCGTCAACCTGCCCGCCGTGGCCATCGTGGCCGTCCTCACGCTCCTGCTCGTGCGGGGCATCAAGGAAAGCGCCCGCGTCAACAGCGTCATGGTGGTGATCAAGCTCGGGGTGATCGTGCTCTTCATCGCCGCGGCGGTGTGGCACGTCGAGCCCGCGAACTGGAAGCCGTTCATGCCGTTCGGCCTGAGCGGCGTGACGACCGCGGCAGCGATCGTCTTCCTGGCGTTCGTGGGGTTCGACGCCGTCTCCACGGCCGCCGAGGAGGCCAGGAACCCTCAGCGCGACATGCCGATCGGCATTATGGGGTCGCTCGCCGTGGCGACGGTCCTGTACATGGGGGTGTCGGCCATCATGACCGGCGTCGTGCCGTACACCGAGCTGGGCGTTGCCGACCCCGTGGCGCTCGTGCTCAACGTCCTCGACATGAAGTTCGCCTCGGCCCTCGTCTCGGTCGGCGCGATCACCGGCATCACGAGCGTGCTGCTCGTGTTGCTGCTGGCTCAGCCGCGCATCTTCTTCGCCATGTCGCGCGACGGCCTGCTGCCGGCCGCGATGTCGCGGGTCCACCCCCGCTTTCGCACCCCGGTCGCCACCACCGTCGTGACGGGCGTGGTGGTCGCGGTGGGCGCCGCGTTGCTGCCGATCGACGTGGTGGCCGAGCTGTGCTCGATCGGCACGTTGTTCGCGTTCATGATCGTCTCCGCCGGCGTGATCGTCCTGCGGTTCACGCGCAAGGACCTGCACCGGCCGTTCCGGGTGCCGCTCTTCCCGCTCACGCCGGCGCTGGGCCTCGTGCTGTGTGGCGGCCTCATGCTCCGGCTGCCGCTTTCGACCTGGATCCGGTTCGGCGGCTGGCTCGCGATCGGGCTGCTCATTTACAGCACGTACTCGTATCGGCACAGCAAGCTCTCGGCTACGGCCCGTTGAGCTCGGCCAGCCAGCGCTCGACCTGAGCGCAGCGCTGCGGCGTGTCGCACTCGCGGCGCAGGGCCGCCAGCGCGCCGCGAGGCGTGCCGTCGCCGTACAGGTCGCGGATCACGGCCACCTGGAGGCGGGTCGTCCAACCGGGTGAGGAGCCGGCCCAGGCCCCGCCGGCGAGCAGGGCGCCGGCAGCGATGGCGACCGCCAGCAGCAGCTCCCGGTGGGTGCGCGTGACCGCCCGCAGCAGCGCCCTCCCGGCGAGGACCGCGGCTGCGGCCACCGCTGCGATCCAGGGCCCCTTCCCGGCCCACGAGGGGAACACGATCCCGTCGGCGAGCAGCGTCGGGGCGAGGGTGAGCGAGGGCAGCGGCACGGTCTCGGGCGGGAACGGGAACGACACGATGGCCAGACAGCTCGTCGCGACCCCGCCCAGTGCTGCGGCGGCGAGCGCGATGCGGGCGGTCGGTCGGGCGAGCAGCGCGGGAACGCCGAGCGCAACCGCCAGCAGCAGCAGAGGTAGGCCGGCCAGCAGGTAGCGGGGGCCTGGAAACCACCCGCCGTGCCAGTTGCGGTAGCCGGCCATGAGCACCAGCAACGAGGCGAACGCCAGCCCAGCGGGCGCGATGGAGCGCCACGCCGCCGCACGCAGCCGCACGAGGCCGACCCCGGCCACGAGCACGAGCGGCGCCCAGCACGCGAGGCCGCGCTCGGGCGAGAGCACGAGCCCCCACAGGCCGCGCCAGCTCGGGACGCCGATGCCGAACACGCCGATTCCGCCGAGCGCCGCGAAGCCCGCGTGCGTCTCGTGGGCGGAGGAAAGCGACCACGGGGAGCCAAAGCACGTTGCGTTGTAGGTTGCCAGGAGCGAAAGCGGCAGCGCCGCGCCGACCCCCACCGCCAGCCAGTGCCGCCAGCCCCCTCGGTTCTCGGTCGTGAGCACGAGCACGGTCGCGGGCACGACGAGCGGGTACTCGCTCACACACGCCCAGCCGAGCGCCACGCCGGCCGCCAGCTCGCTGCCGCGGGAGCCGCGCTCGAGAAGCACCAGTGCCGCGAGCAGGAGGCACGCCGCGAGCGCGTGGGAAAAGAGCAGCAGCGAGGCGGCGAGCGCCGGGGTTGCAAACGCCCAGGCAGCCGCGAGCAAAGGCCCGCCGCTGGGCCGCCGCCAGAGCAGCGCGAGCGCGACCCAGCTCGGCACGGTGGACGCGAGCAGCCGGCCGAGCACGAGAGCCCATGCCAGCTCCGAATCCGACCCGCACGGGGCCAGGAGGTGTGCGAGAGCGACTCCCGGCAGCAGCAAGGGAAGCATTCCCGGCGCCTTGTTGGGGTACAGCCGTCCTTCGCGGGCGGCCACGTCCTCGCTTCCGCCCCAGCGCGCCAGCTCCGGGCCGATGTCGAGGCACCCACGGTGCACCACGGCCAGAGCCTGGTAGGCGCGGGGGCGCTCGTTGGGGCTCGCAAAGTGGGGCCAGAAGTTCACGGCCAGAAGCTGAACCACCGCCAGCGCTGCGAGCGGCAGGCACAGCCCGGCGCGGGCAGGCCCGATGGGAGCGACAGGGGCAATGGCCTCCGGCTGCACGAGCGCATGGTAGCGCCGCGGCGGCGGCAGGCGCGGCTCCCGCTCGTGGGAGCCGGATGTGATAGGGTAGGGCGGGGGTCCGGATGTCCGAGAAGGAACGCTATCTGCTGACCGATGCTCAGTTGCGCGCCGAACTCTGGCGCTGCGAATCGTGTGCCGAAAAGCCGTGTCAGGCCGCTTGCCCGGCCGACTGCTCGCCGGCCGACTTCATCATGGCGGCGCGTGTCGGGGAGCCGGGCGACTACCGACGAGCCGCGGCAATGATCCTCTCCGCCAACCCGCTCGGCGGCGTCTGCGGGTGGGTATGCCCCGACACCCACTGCCAGCGGGCGTGCAGCCGCCGCACGTTCGACCGCGCCATCGAGATCCCGGCCATCCAGGCCACCCTGATCGCCAAGGCCCGGGAGCTGGGCTGGAAAGGCGCCTTCCCGCCCGCTCCCCCCACCGGCAAGCGGGTGGCAGTCGTGGGGGCGGGCCCCGCCGGCTACGGCGCGACGGCGGTTCTGGCACAGGAAGGGCACGCCGTCGAGCTGTTCGAGACCGCCGAGCGCGGCGGCGGGATGGCCGCGCTCATTCCCGAGTACAGGCTGGACCACGAGGTGCTGGCGGCGGACCTGGCGTTCGTGGAGTCGTTGGGTGCGATCGAGGTGCGGCGCGGCGAGGCGGTCCACAACCCGGCCGAGCTGCTGGGCCGCGGCTTCGACGCGGTGGTGGTCACGACCGGCCTCGGTGAACCGCTGCGGCTCGGCGTGCCCGGCGAGGACGCCGCGATTGGGGGGCTCTCGTTCCTCGCCGCCCCCGACCGCTACAGGGTGGAAGGCCGGCGTGTGGCGGTGGTCGGCGGTGGCGCGGTGGCGGCAGACTGCGCCGAGACCGCCGCCCGGCGCGGCGCGGCCCGGGTCGAGATGCTGGCGCTCGAGAGCCTCGGCGAGCTGCCGCTCACGCCTCGCGAGCTGCGCGGCGTGATGAAGGCCGGCGTCCAGGTCTCGGGACGCACCCGGGTCACCGGGTTCCTGGTCTGTGACGGGCGGGTCATCGGGGTCGACACCTGCAAGGTCCAGCTCCCCGACGGCGTGCCGTTCCACCCGCGCCATGTCACGAACGTCCCCGGCACCGAGCAGGCGCGCCCCGACTTCGACTTCGTTATCGTGGCCATCGGCGCCCGTCCCACCCTGCGTCCGCTCGCTTCTCGGGGCGTGTTCGTGGCCGGCGACCTCGCCAACGGCCCCACCACAGTGGTGGAGGCCGTGGCGGCTGGCAAGAACGCCGGCCTGGCCGTGCACGCCTTCCTGCAAGGTGCCGAGCCGCCGGCCATCGAGCGGCCGGTCAAGAGCTTCGCCGTGCTGCGCGGGTACAACCCCGTGCCGGTGCCGCTCGACGCCGAGTTCTTCGGGCGGCCGATCCTCTCCCCGCTGCTGCTGTCCGCGGCGCCGCCCACCGACGGCTACGAGCAGATGCGGCGCGCCTACGAGGCGGGGTGGGCCGGCGGTGTCATGAAGACAGCCTTTGACAACGTGCCGATCCACATCCCGGCCCGCTACATGTTCGCCTTCACGCCTTCGACGTACGGCAACTGCGACAACGTGTCCGGGCACCCCCTGGACCGGGTCTGCCGCGAGGTCGAGCGGTTGCGGCGCGAGTTCCCCGATCGTCTCACGCTCGCCTCGACCGGCGGCCCCGTCACCGGCGACCCGGAAGCGGATGCCCGGGGGTGGCAGTCCAACACCGCGATGCTCGAGCGGGCGGGGGTGTGCGGCATCGAGTACTCCCTCTCCTGCCCGCAAGGCGGCGACGGCACCAAAGGGGACATCGTCTCGCAGGACCCCGAACTCACCGCCACGATCATCGACTGGGTGCTGCAGGCCGGAGATCCCGAGGTCCCCAAACTCTTCAAGCTCACCGCGGCGGTCACCTCGATCTTCCCGATCATGGCGGCTGTGGCGGAGGTCTTTGCCCGCTATTCCGGCGCCAAGGCCGGGGTCACGCTCGCCAACACCTTCCCGACCCTGGCGTTCCGTCCCGGGCGCAAGGCAGCGTGGGAGGAGGGCGTGGTGGTCGGGATGTCGGGCGAAGGCGTGTTGCCGATCTCCAACCTCACGCTCGCCAATGTTTCCCGGCTGGGGGTCGTGGTGTCGGGCAACGGCGGGCCCATGGACTACAAGGCTGCCGCCAACTTCCTGGCGCTGGGCGCCCGCACCGTCCAGTTCTGCACCGTGGTCATGAAGTACGGGTACGAGGTGGTGCGGGAGCTGCACTCGGGGCTGTCGCACTTGCTGGCCGAGCGAGAGCTACGCTCGGTGGGCGAGCTCATCGGGCGGGCGCTGCCCGATCCGATCACGGGCTTTTTGGATCTGCCGGCGACCAAGCCGATTTCAGCCGTGCACGAGGAACTCTGCCAGCACTGCGGCAACTGCACCCGCTGCCCGTACCTGGCGATCACGCTGGATGACCGGAAGCTGCCGCGCACCGACGCCAGGCGCTGCATCGGCTGCTCGATTTGCGCCCAGAAGTGCTTTTCCGGCGCGCTGTACATGCGCGAGCGCAGCGCCGAGGAGCTGGCGCTCCTCGAGGAGGCATGAATGCTGGCCACACCTCACCGTCTGATCGTCGACGGCGGCACAATTGCCACGCTGGGCGAGCCAGGGCGGGTGCTCGAAGGCCACGCGCTGGTCATCGAGGGCGAGCGCATCGCGGCGATCGTGCCGAGCGCCGAGGCCGACCGCGCCGGCGCCGAAGTCGTGGACGCGGCCGGTACCCTCGTGCTCCCCGGTTTCATCAACGCCCACATGCACTTTTACTCCACGCTCGTGCGCGGGCTCGGGAAGGCGGAGCCCTCCGCCAGCTTCCAGGAGGTGCTCGAGCACCTGTGGTGGCGCCTCGACCGCCAGCTCACGCTCGAGGACTGCTACATTTCCGCACTGGTCGCGCTGCTGCAGGCAATCCGGCACGGCACCACGACGCTCATCGACCACCACGCCAGCCCTCGGGCGGTGCGCGGCTCGCTGCCGGCCATCGCCCGCGCGGTGCGCGAGTGCGGCCTGCGAGCCAGCCTGTGCTACGAAGTTTCGGATCGCGACGGCGAGGCGGTGGCCCGCGAGGGGATCGAGGAAAACGCGGCGTGGATCAGGGAGTGCGCTGCCGCCGGCGACGACCAGCTCACGGCGCTGTTCGGGCTGCACGCCTCGTTCACGATCAGCGACCGCACGCTGGAGGCGGCGGCCCGGGCGGGGCACGAGCTCGGCGCAGGGTTCCACGTCCACACGGCGGAGGCGGCCTCCGACCAGGAAGCCTGCCTGCGCGAGCACGGCTGCCGCGTCGTGGAGCGCTTCGACCGCGCCGGGCTGCTGGGGGAGAAGACCGTGTGTGCCCACGGGGTGCACCTGTCGGAGCGCGAGCTTGAAATCCTCGCCGAGCGGCGCGCCGCGATCGTCCACAACCCGCAGTCGAACATGAACAACGCGGTGGGCGTGGCGGACGTCCCGGCGATGCTGAAGGCAGGGGTGCTGGTGGGCCTGGGCACCGACGCCATGACCACCGACATGCTGGAGGAGCTGCGAGCGGCGCTGTGGGTGCGGCACCTGGCGGCCGGCAACCCCTCGACCGGCTTTGCCGAGACGGTGGGGCTGCTGCTGACCGGCAACGCCCGCATTGCCGGGCGGCACTGGCGAGTGCCGCTCGGGGTACTGGCTCCGGGCGCGGCGGCAGACGTGGTGCTGGTCGACTACCACCCTCCCACCCCGCTCGACGAGAGCACGTTGTGGGGTCACCTCGTGTTCGGGGTCTCGCAGTCACAGGTCGACACCACGATTTGCCGGGGACGGGTGCTCATGCGCGGCAAGCGGCTGTGTCTGGACATCGACGAGGCGGCGGTGGCGGCCCGCGCCCGCGAGCTGGCAGCGGCGCTCTGGCGCCGCTTTTGAGGCTGGAGGAGGGCGGCGTGGAGCTGCTGATTGCCAACGGGCGGGTCGTCACCGAGACCGGCGCGTTCGAGGGCGACATCCTGGTGCGCGACGGGCGGATCGCCGCGGTGGGCGGCGACCTCGCCAGCCGGGCGGGCCGGGCTCCGGTGCTCGACGCCGCCGGGCTTTCGGTGCTGCCCGGCTTCGTCGACCTCCACGTCCACGCCGACGACGAGATCGGGCGCTGGACGCTGGCTGACGATTTCGGCTCGGCCTCGGCCGCCGCGCTGCTTGGCGGCGTCACGACCATCGTGGCGTTCGCCACGCAGCGGCCCGGCGAGCAGCTGCAGGCGTGTGTCGGGCGCTACCTCGCCAAGGTGGCGGGCCGGAGCCGGTGCGACGTCGCATTCCACCTCACGCCCACCGGCGAGCGTTGGGACTGGGCCGCCCTCGCCAGGCTGGCCGGGCGGGGGTTCGGCACCGTCAAGCTGTACACCACGTACCGCCAGGCGGGGCTCTACTCGTCGTGGGAGCGGCTGGCCGAGCTGATGCCGCGTCTGGCCGAACTCGGGCTGCGGCTGCTCCTCCACTGCGAGGACGACGACACCCTGGCGCGAGTGGATGCCTCCCGCCTGGATCTCTGCGACCCGTTCTCGCACACGCGGCTGCGGCCGCCCGGCGCGGAAACCGAGGCGATCGAGCGCGCCCTGGAGCTGGCGCGCCAGGCCGGGTGCCCCCTGCACGTGGTCCACGTGTCGACGGCACGCGGCGCCGGTCTCGTCGCGGCGGCCCGCCCCCTCCAGCGGGTCTCGGCCGAGACCTGCCCGCAGTACCTGTTCCTCGACGAGGAGGCGTTGCGCGGGCCGGATGGCCATCGCCTGCTGTGCTCGCCACCGTTGCGCGACGAGAGCACCCGGCGGCAGCTCGTCGAGCTGGTGCTGGCCGGCGCGCTCGACGTGCTGGCCACCGATCACTGCCCTTTCTTTCGCCGAGACAAGGACGCCGTCGACGGCGACCTGCGGGCCGTGCCCTGCGGTCTGCCGGGGGTGGGCGCCCTGGTGCCGCTGGCGTTCGAGCTGCTGGCGGGCCGCGGCGAGGCCGGACTGCGGGTCCTGGTGACAATGGTGTCGGCGAAACCCGCCCGTCTGGCCGGTCTCCACCCTCGCAAGGGCACGCTCGATGTGGGGGCGGACGCCGACCTCGTGGTCCTCGACCTCGAAGGCGAGCAAAGGGCGGTGCGCTCGACGCTGGCCGACGCGCACGACCCCTGGGCCGGCTACACCACGCGGCTCGCCTTCCGGCACGTGCTCGTGCGGGGGGTGGAGGTGGTCCGGGACGGCCGGCTCGTGGACGCCCCGCCCTCCGGCACGACGCTCCAGGGGTGACCGGCTACCGCACCGGGATCATCTGCCGGGCCGCCAGCAGGTTGAAGCTCGTCGGGTCGTAGATCCCCCCGGCCACGAACAGCTCGAGGAACGACACCAGGTCCGCGGCCACGAGCCCGGCCACGGCCGCCGCGAGGGCGGGTCTTCTCCAGCGCGCGCCGAGCCCGCCCGCGAGTTCCGAGAGCGCGCCGAGGGCGAGCAAGCGCAGCGGCAGCTCCAGCAGCGCCACGTACCGCACGTTCTTGATCAGCGGGGCGAACTCGGCGAGGGTGAGCACGAGAAGGATCGCCGCCGCGGTGGGCAGGTCCCGCGCGTCACGGCGGACGGCTCGCACGGCCACGGTCAGCACCCCGCCGAGGCCGAGCAAGGTGGCCAGGGGCGAGATGAGCAGGAAGTCGACCACCAGCCGGTACCACGGGCCGCCGCAAAACGCCTTCACGAAGGGACTTTCGCCCGGGGAGGCGAGGACGATCCGGGCTACCTCCAGCGCCCTGCCCGGACCGCCGGCGGCCACGACACCCAGCCCGCCGGCCACGGCCACCGGTGCCGCCAGCAGCCAGGCGAGCGTGCCGGGGCCGAGGGCAGTGCTGCCGTGCGCCCGCTCCCACGCGAACACCACGGCGAGCGGGACGAGCAGCAGCACGGCCAGCTCCTTGACGCTCAGCGCTGCCGCTGCGGCGGCGACGAACGCGAGCCTGAGCGGAAGCGACGCGGGCCGGCGGAGCACCTCGAGAAAGACCCACCACGCGAGGGAGGCCAGCAGCAGAGCCGGGGCATCGGTGAGCGCGCGCCGCCCGAGCGCCAGCCAGAGAGGCGAGCAACCGGCCAGCCAGGTGAGCAGCGCCGCATCCCGGCTGCCGAGGTGGCGGCGAGCGAACAGGAACGTCACCGCAGCAGTTGTAACGTGGCAGCTCGCCGACAACGCCGAGAGCGCGCCGAACGAGCAGCCGAAAAGGGTGCACCAGGCGAGGGCGAGCAGCAGGTAGCCAAAGCGGGTCGGTGGGGGGAAGGCGGAAAGGCGAGGGTCGCCGGCGAACCGGGCGTGCAGGTCGGCCAAAGCGCCCGGGCCCCGCTCGTTGAGCTCCTGCACGTACCGCAAATACACGCCCTCGTCGGCGTTGACGGCAGGGCGCACGGAAGGCAACGTCGACACCAGCACCGCGGCAGCGGCCAGCACGCCGGCCAGGGCGAGCAACCCGGCAGCCTGCTCCTCGCCGATCCTGATCACGGCGCCCTCACGTGCGGGCGGCGGGCCCGGTCCGCGAGCCAGAGGCGGAGGTTGGCGAGCGGAGGGAAGTCGCGCCAGCGCCACAGCCGCTCCGGGTGGTGGTCGGGGTCGATGCGGGCCGAGTAGGCGTCGGGCCGGTAGGGGCTGACGAGCAGGCCAGCGGCGTGGAAAGCAATGGAAAGCGCGAGCAGCGGCCAGCACAGCGCGAGCAGGCTGCGCGGCACCGCGCTGCGGTCGCGCCCGGCCTGGGCGGCTGCTGCCACGACGAGCCCCCACGCCGGGATGGTGTCGGCGAGGTAGCGCGGGCCGTACGTCCAGCCGCCCGCCCACTCCTTCCAGGTGGCGGCGGAAAGCAGGTTGACCGCAATGAGACCAAGGACGGGAGCGAGCCAGAACGGCCACGGCGCGGCGCGCCCCGCGGCCGAGCGGCTCCAGCGGGCCAACGCCGCCGCACCCAGGACGAGGAGTGCCCACAAGAACACCGGCGAGAACACGAACAGCCCGCGGCCGGGCGAGACCAGCAGCCCGGCGAGCGCCGCCAGCGGGTCGTACGGTACGGCCTGCGAGGCCTCGTAGCCGAAGCGGACGCGGCCGATGATGAGCTGGCCGAACAGCCACGGACGGCCGAACGTCCACCAGTTGTACGCCAGGGTGGCAATCACCCCGGGGAGCACGCCGGCGAGAAAAGGCCCCAGACGCTCCCGCCCGGCACGGCGGACCAGCCAGGCCCAGGGGAAGACGTACAGGAAGGCTGTGGCTCGCACGAGCCCCCCCCACCCCAGCAGCACCCCGGCAGCGAGCGCCCGCTGCCGCCCCGAGGCCGCGCCCGGCGCCAGCACGAGCCAGGCCGCCGCGCACTGCAAGGCCACGAGAAAGGTGTGCTGCCAGGGCTCCCGGGAGAGCACCGAGAACAACGGCGAGCCGAGCGCCACGGCGAGCGTGGCGAGGAGGGCCGGCCCGCCTTCCACCAGCCGCCGCACGGTGAGGAAGAACACGGCTGCCGCCAGCGCCGACCACAGCGCCGCAATCGGGTGGTTGAAGCCGGGTGAGAGCACGAAGGTGGGCCCTGCGCCCGCCGCTTGCGCCAGCGCATACACCGGCGCCAGGGCCAGCGCGGCGCCGATGCCGGTGCCGCCCACGGCGTGCCCGTCCGGGGTCTCGATGATGGTGGCCCGCAAGCCCAGCACGTTCGAGGCCCAGTGCTCGCGCAGGCGGTCCAGGCGTCCCCACTCCCCGCGCACCAGCGAGAGCGCCGTCAGGCAGTGGGCGTAGTTGTCGTTGGCGCCTCCCTCGGCCGGGATCCCCAGGTAGCCAGCGAAGAGCGCAGCGGCCAGCAGGGCCGCCGCCAGCGCGCGGGTCCGGGGTGAGGTCTCGCCTCCCTGGAAAGAGAAACCGGGCACGCAGAGGCATTCTAGCCTGCAGCCGCCCCGGCGCCGTGACTCCACGGGTCACCGACGCTCGGTGGAGGGGCGAAAACGCCTCGTGTTGGCCCGCGTCAACCCACCCAGCACGCCTCGACAGCCCCGCGGGGGTCCGCTCTCACGGTACGACCACCAGGGGGACCGAGCCCGGCGCCAGCATGAGCGGGCGCCGGAACGTCGTGCCCGCGCACGTCGTCACCACCAGCTCGTAGCTGCCGGGCGGAAGGAGGTTGAACAGGGCAGTGTGGGAGTGCAGCGGTACGGGGCCGGGAGGCGCCTCGGCCGACAGCGCCACGGGCATGCCCAAGGCGTCCAGCAACGTCACGGTGCAGGGGTTGCCGGCCTCGCTCCGCACCTCGAGGCTGAACGAGCGGCGGCTGCGTGTCAGTGGCACATCGAGCGGCGTGGCGCCGAAAGGTCCCCGCACGGTCGCGAGCGCGTACCCGGGGCCGCCGACCACGACGGCTGCCACACCGGCAGGCTCGACAGGCAACCGGTAAACCCCTTCCGGGTCGCCGGCGAGTCGATACACGAAGAACGCGCCCGAGCGAGCGTGCACCCCGAACGAGGCGGTACGCACCGGCACCGAGACCTCGCTGTCCCGCAGGCGGAGCGCGAGTTCGCGACGGCGCTCGAGCACCAGCTCCACGCGCGTGGTCCCGCCGGCAGCCACCTCGACATCCTCGGACACCCACGAGCCCGCCGCGTCGGCCGAGACTCGCAACAGCCCGGGGGGCAGCCGGTCGAGCCGGAACGTGCCGCCGATGCCGCTCGAGAGCTGGCGCAACACCGTGCCGTCCACGGGGTGGGACGCGCTCACGGTCGCGGAAGGCACCGGCGTGCGGTCGGAGTCCACGACCCGTCCTTCGACCGCGCCCCCTCCCAGCTCGAACGTCCGCTCCGTGCTCGTGGTGAGCTCCAGAGGCTCGTCGAGTCCGAGCGAGCCGTCCCGGCTCCAGATCTGCACCCGGTACGGCCCGGATACCGGCATCCTGGCCTCGAACCGACCGCTCGGGTCGGTGCGCCTCTCGGCACGAGGGCGGTTGACCTCGGCCCCCCGCAGCGCCACCACGACACGGCACGGAAAGCAGGGCGCCCCCGCCTCCCGCACCCAGCCTACGAGCACCCGAGGGGTCGGGAGGTCAAGGTCCAGCTCCTCGGCGTCACGGTCCTCGGGAAGCGTCGTGACGAGATGGAGGATCGCTCCGCCGGCCGGCGCCTCGCGTACCCAGACGTTGCTCCGGCCCGGGGGCACGTCTTCGATGGCGTACAGACCGTCCGGACCCACCGGCCCCTCCCGCACCTCGAACCCCGGGGTGCTGATGCGCACCTGCAGTGGCGCCTGGTAGCGGTCAGCGCCGGACACCCGGCCGTGCACCCGCAGCCCGGCCACCATTCGGATGTCGACACGCACCTCCCGCTGGCCGGGAGGGATGACGACCTGCTGGGTCGCACGCGCGCGGCCGGGGGCCGTCGTGGTTGCAAACAAGGTGCCTGGCTCCACCCCAGCGATCTCACAGGTGCCGTTCTGGGAGGTCGAGCAACCCAGGCGGCGGTTGACCTGCGTGTGGCCCGCCAGCTCGATGCGCGCCCCGCGGATCGCGGCCCCGCTGTGCCGCTCGGTCACGCGCACGAGGACCCTTGCACCCTGGTCGAGCGTGACGTTTCGCGCTGTCTCCCCGGCCTCGAGGGTCCAGTCGGCCTCCCAGTCGAGGAAGCCGTCAGCTCGCACCACCACCCGATACTCGCCAGCCGGCAGGCGGTCCAGCACGGCCTCGCCCGCCTCGTCGGTGACCGCCTGGTTGTCCTTGCCCACGGCCCAGTTCAGGCTACGGGCCGCAGCCCCCGAGAGCAGCACGATGGTGGCCCCAGGCACACGCTGGCCTCTGGCGTCGGTGACCGTCACGCGCAGCACCGCGGCGGGCTCCAGCTCGATGGGCACCGGCTCGTCGGGGCGTTCGAAGACCTTCACGTCCTGGCTGGCGAAGCCTTCGGCCCGCACCGTGAGGACCACGGGGTAATCCCACGGGGCATCGATGCAACCTTTCCCTTCTGAATCCTCGATTGCGACCACTTCACCAGGCTCGATCCCTGCGGCGCCTGGCCCCTCGGTACGCCGGATTACCCCGAGTTCGAAGCGCGTGACCGGCTGCCGCGACGCCCTCTCCGTCAGCACTGCGCACAACCGGTCGGCCCGCACCAGCACCAGCGTCTCGCCGAGGACCTCACGAACCGTCCCGGACCGCTCGAGGCGCCGGAACCCGCGGGCGTGCACGCGTGCCGTGACCGCCATTTCGGGTGGGGGCGCCGGGATCGAGACCTCTCCCGCGGCGCCGGTCTGCAGAGCATGGTGGACGCCGCCCGCCAGGTCGATCTCCACCTTCGCCCCCCTGATGGGATGCCCGTCCTCATCCTCGACCCGGATGGCGAGCGGTTTCTGCGTTTCCCGCCGTCGGTACCGGACGACCCCCTCCGCCTCCCGCGCCAGGAGTCGATGCTCCCGGACCGCAAGCCCGGCCGCGAGCCACTCCTTCTGGCCTGGTGGAACCAGCACCGGCACCGTGTCGAGCCAGCGGCCAGCGGGATCCAGGCGCTCCAGCGCGGGAGCGCGGCCGAGGTGGACCAGCATCTCCCCCTCCGCGGTCGCCTCGAGAGCCGAGCCAAAGCGCACGAGCCGACAGGAGACGCACCCGGTCTCGGGGTCGACCTTTATGGCCTCAATCGCCCGCTCCCGCAGGCCAGCAAGCCGGCTCGCCTCGGGGCTCGCCAGCTCGCTCTCGAAGACCAGATCGCCGCGCGGCAGGTTGTACGCCCGCATCAGCGGCCGGAACGTGTGGGCGGACAACAACCTCGTGCCGTCCTCCGAGACCGCGAGACGCCACGTGTTCTCGAAACGGTCGAGCAGCGGCAACGGGGCGAGCAGGCGGGGTCCGAAACGCTGCACCACGACGCCGCCGCGGCCGACCCGCGCCAGCGCCCAGGCGGGGTGGGTCGGTGTCTGCACCACGACCTCGTCGGGTCCGAGCGCGACCGCGTCGGCGACCGGGTCGGGCAGCGGCCACGGACCTTCCCACGCGCCGGCGGCGAGCCGCCACAACGCCTGGCGCTCCCCGTCCACCAGCCACGTCCCGGCTTCTCCCCACGGGGCGAGACCGAGAAAGGCGGCGCGCGGCGGCCCGGGCTCGACCCCCGGCGGGAGCGGCCAGGCAGCCTTGGGGGCCTCCGGCGGAGTTTCGGGGCCGATCCCGAGGACGATGAGCGAGACACGCCGGAGTTCAGGCTCCAGCAGCCACACGGCGGCGCCCCTCCGGGCCAGCCAGCGCTGCTCGTCCATGGCGACGCCCTGCAGGTTCGCGGCAGCCTTCATCGCCACCCCGTCGCGGGTGAAGACGAAGGCGGGGGGGTCGCCAGCCCACCCCGCCGCCGGCAGCAGCATGCACAGCGACAACACGACGAACGCCAGCATCGGAGGCGAATCCTTTCGATTCATCGTATCAATAGACCTGGTGGTCGATAGGCACCTTGCCGCCCTCTCCCTCTCCCGGACACGACTGCGTTTCGGTGCAGGTGTACGTGCAATGCGGGCCGCACGAAATCGTCGCAGTGCAGGTGACGCTGTTGTGCCCTGAGGAGCACGTGGCGGTGATGCCGCTGGCGCTGCACGCGACTCCGCCCCCGCTGGAACACGAAGCCGAGACGGAGCATGTTTCATCAGCGATCCCCGTGCCAGTCGCGAGGACCGCAGCGATGGACGCCAGGATCACCAGAATTGCCTTGCTGCTCATGGACAATCTCCTTTCGCTCCGACTCTTCCTGATTCTCGTTGACCAATCTCCGAGACTCAGGGCCGGACTGCAACCACTCTCTCTCTCTCTCCTCCAGCAGTCAATCCCACGAAAGTGGGAACGAGGCGACGGCCTGGTCACCGACGCTCGGTGGAGGGGGAAGATGGAGACTGGCCGGCGCGGGCCTGTGGTATCGTGCGCCGCATGGCACTGCACGTGCTGTCGCATCCGCTGGTGGACGACACCTTCGCCGGCCTGCGGGACCGCCGGACGCCGTGCGACGAGTTCCGGCGGCTCGCGCATCGCATCACACTCCTGCTCGTCACCGAGGCGACCCGCGACCTGCCCACCGAGACGACAGCCGTCGAGACTCCACTCGAGAAGGCCACGGTACGGCGCCTCGCGACCCGGGTGGTGGCCGTCCCGGTGCTGCGGGCGGGCCTGGGCATGCTGGGAGGGTTTCTCGACCTCGTGCCCGAGGCCCAGGTCGGCTACTTCGGGCTCGAGCGCAACGAGACCACGGCGGTGGCGCGGCGCTACTACGAGAAGGTGCCGGCCGACCTCCAGAACGCGGTGGTGTTCGTCCTCGACCCGATGCTCGCCACCGGCGGTTCCGCGGTACAGGCCGTCGAAGGGCTGCGCGAGCGGGGCGCGCGTGGGGTGCGTTTCCTCTCGGTCATCGCGGCTCCGGAAGGGGTGGCGCTGCTGCAGGCGGCCGCTCCCGACGCCGAGATCTTCACCGCCGGCCTCGACCGCGGGCTGGACAGCCGCAAGTACATCCTTCCCGGGCTCGGCGACTTCGGCGACCGGCTCTTCGGAACTTGAGCAGGGGTTGGCCGCTGACGGCCGCATCGGGTACCCTGCACGGGTGTCGAGCCGACGTCTGCAGGTGCTGTGGGAACGACGGCGTCCGGTGGTCATGGGGATCGTGAACGTCACCCCGGACTCGTTTTCGGACGGGGGCCTTTACGCGGACCCTGTGCGGGCGCTCGCCCACGCCGAGGCGCTGCTCGTCGAAGGGGCGGACATCCTCGACGTGGGCGGGGAGTCGACGCGGCCGGGCGCCTCGCCGGTGGCAGCCGAGGTCGAGGCCGACCGGGTGGTGCCGGTCATTGCGGCGCTCGCCCGGCAGCGGCCGGAGGTGCTGATCTCGGTCGACACCAGCAAGCCCGAGGTGGCCGCCGCGGCGCTGGAAGCCGGCGCGGTCATCGTCAACGACGTGACGGGAGGCGACCACCCCGACATGCTCCCGCTCGTGGCTGGGCGGGGCGCCGCCATCGTCCTCATGCACATGCGGGGCAGGCCGGACACGATGCAGAACGACACCGCCTATGCCGACGTCGTGGCCGAGGTGGCCGCCTGGCTGGCCGGGCGGGCGGCGGTCGCTTGCTCCGCCGGCGTACCGGCGGAGCGGGTGTGGCTCGACCCCGGCATCGGCTTCGGCAAGGACGTGGCGGGGAACTTGCGCCTGCTCGCCCACCTCGAGGACCTGGGCGCCCTCGGCCACCCTTTGGTGGTGGGCGCCTCCCGCAAGTCGTTCATCGGGCGGCTGAGCGGCGCCGACGTGGGCGAGCGGCTGGCGGGCTCGCTGGCGTCCCTGGTGCCGCTGGTGCGGCTCCCCCGCGCCGTGGCGCGGGTCCACGACGTGGCGGCCACTCGCCAGTTCCTGACCGTGTTGCAGGCGATCGCGGAGGCGGCGTGAGCGGCGTCCTCGGGCTGTTACGCGACCTCGTGCAGCTCGAGGTCGGGGTCCGCGACCTCGTGGACGTGCTGCTCGTGACGGTCGTCTTCTACCTGCTCCTGGCCGCGATCAGGGGCACCCGCGCAGTGCCGATGCTCTGGGGGATCCTGGTCCTGGCCGCCGCCTTCTTCGCCGCTCGCGCGCTCGACCTCATCACGCTCTCGGTCATCCTGTCGAAGGCGCTCTTCTACTTGCCTTTCGTGGTCATCGTCCTGTTCCAGCACGAGATCCGCCGGATTCTCGCGGGCATGGGCCGGACGCGCCTGTGGCGCTGGGCGGCCACGCTCTCGCCCCGTCAGGTGCTGGTCAACGACATCGTGCTCGCCTGCGACACGCTGGCGGCCCGGCGCTACGGCGCACTGGTGGTCATCGAGCGAGGGGAAGGGCTGCGCACGTTCGTGGAGACGGGTATCCCCCTCGACGCCCAGCTCTCGTACGACCTCCTCGTCAACCTCTTCACGCCTGGCACCCCGCTGCACGACGGAGCCGCCATCGTGCAAGGCAACCGGATCGCCGCGGCCGGCTGCTTCCTGCCCCTCTCGACGCGGGCCGACCTGTCGACCGTATACGGCTCGCGGCACCGGGCGGCGCTCGGCATCTGCGAGGAGACCGACGCGGTGGCCGTGGTGGTCTCGGAAGAGCGGGGCGCCCTCTCGGTGGCGGTGGGAGGACGGCTGCACGCCGATCTCGAGCAGCGGGAGCTGCGGGACCTCCTGCTCGAACTGCTCGTCCTGCGGCGCCCGGGGGCCGAGCCATGAGACCTCTGCCGCGCAAGCTCGCGAGCCTGGGGGTGGCGTTCGTTCTCGCGTGCCTGGTCTGGTATGCCAACGCGCTGGAGCGCCGCGAGCGGATCTCCGAGCGCGAGATCGAGACCTCGCTGACGCTCGTCAACGTCCCCTCCGAGATGGTCGTCACCTCCGAGGTGCCGCGCTCCATGACGTTGCGCGTGCGGGGCCCGCTCAAGCTCCTGCGGTCGCTGAGCGCGGCCGAAGTCGGGGTCGTTCTCGACCTCCGCGGCGCTCGCGAGGGGGAGAACGACCTCCCGGTCGAGGCGCGCAACGTGCAGGTGCCGGCCCTCGTCGAGGTTCTGGCGGTGTCTCCCGCCCAGGTCCCGCTGTGGCTGGAGCGCCTGGTCCAGCGGCGCATCCCGGTGCGGCCGAGGCTCGCGGGTCTCCCCGCCGAGGGTCTGGAGATCCAGGAGGTGGTCGTGGAGCCGGCTGTTGCCCTCGTCTCCGGGCCGCGAGCGCAGCTCGAGCGCATTCCGGGCCTCACCACCGACCCACTCGACGTGGACGGTGCGAGCGGCCCGGTCGAGGCGCTGGTCGCCGTGCGCTCGCCGCATCCGCTCGTGCGAGTCATCGACCCGCTCGCCGTGCGGGTGGTGGCGAGGGTCGGCCCCGCCGCCAACCGGCCCCACCAGGGAGGACGCTAGGCGTGAAAGTTCGGCTTTTCGGCACGGATGGCATTCGCGGCGTGGCCCGCGAGCACCCTCTCGACCGGCCCACGTTGGCCCGGCTGGGCCGGGCGCTGGCCGAGCAGCTCGCGGCGCGGGGCAAGCCTCGGCGGGTGCTGCTGGCTGGTGACACTCGTGCCTCCACGCCGGAACTGGCGGCGTGGGTCGGGGGAGCTTTTGCCGCCGCTGGCGGTGAAGTCGTCTGGGGCGGGGTGCTGCCCACCCCCGCCGTGTCCCACCTCGTGCAGGCGCTTGGCGGGTTCGGCTCCGGGGTCATCGTCTCGGCGTCGCACAACCCGGCGGCCGACAACGGGATCAAGCTCGTGACCGGGGGCGGCGTGAAGTGGCCGCTCGAGGAAGAGGCCGAGCTCGAAAGCCGCATCGGCGAGATTGCAGCCGAGCCCGGGATCGTGCCGCTGCCTCCCGTCGACGAGAGTCTTCGCGAGCGCTACGCGAGGCTGGTCGCGAGAACGCTGCCGCCCGCCGCGCTGGCCGGTGTGCGGGTCGTCGTCGACGCCGCACACGGGGCGGCCGCACCCCTCGTCGAGGCCGTGCTGGGCGGGCTCGGAGCGGAGGTGCGGCTGCTGCACGCCAGCCCCGACGGCACGAACATCAACCTGGGGTGCGGTGCTCTGCACCCCGAGAAGCTCGCCGCCGAGGTGCAGGCGCTGGGAGCGGACGCCGGAGTCGCTCTCGACGGGGATGCCGACCGCGCGGTGATGGTCACCCAGGTCGGGCGGATCCTGGACGGCGACGACCTCCTCGATGTCTGGGGGCGCGACCTCGACGCCGCGCAGCGTCTGCCGCGCCGAGCCCTGGTGGCGACCGTGATGTCCAACCTCGGGCTGGCGCTGTCCTGCCGCCGGCTGGGGCTGCGCCTGGTGCGGTGCCCGGTGGGGGACCGCGAGGTTTGGGAGGCGATGGGGCGGGAGCACGCGGCGCTGGGGGGCGAGCAGTCCGGGCACGTCATCTGTGCGCATCACGCCGTGACCGGCGACGGCTTGCTCACTGCTGCCCACATCCTTGCCATTGCGCGTGAGCGGGGGCGCAGGCTCGAGGAGCTGGCAACGCTCGAGCACTTCCCGCAGGTGCTGGTCAACGTGCGGGTGGCAAGGCGCACCCCCCTTCACGAGGTGCCGGGGCTCGAGGCGGCGATCCGCGCCCATGCCGAGCTACTCGGGGACGACGGGCGAGTCTTCGTGCGCTACTCGGGGACCGAGCCGCTGCTGCGCATCATGGTCGAGGCGCCCACCAGCCGCGAGGCCCACGACACCGCGCAGGCGCTCGCCGCGGAAGCGCTGCGGAACCTCGGCGCCGCCTGACGGCCATGGCCGTCAGAAGATGCCGAGCACCTTCTTGCGCTTGAGCAGCAGCGGCTTGTCGGCGCTACCCAGCACCCCCACTTGCTCGGAGTGATCGGTCACGACCACGAAGAGCTGCACGTTCTCGTTGCGGTGGAAGGCGGCCGTGATCTCCCCGATCCACTCGTCACCGCTGCCGCGCGTCAGGTTCATCTCGGCGTACTTGCCGCCCCCCTCCACGCGGGCGAACATCTTGGCCGACTTGATGCCGTGGTCGTCGGTGACGACGAACGGGATGCGCGCCATCTTGCCCTTCTCGTACTCGAGCCTGGCACCGCGCTGGAGTTCGACTTTCGGGGGCTGGGCGTCGAGCTGGCGGAGCTGCGCCGCGAGACGCCGGCGAGTCTCGGCCACGCGAGCTTCGAGCCGGGCCGTGGGCCGCACCGCCTGGAGCGCCGCCAGGCCCTTCTCCGGCTGCTGTTGCCGCTCGGCCTGCTCGGCCTGGGCGAGAGCGGCAACCACCTTCTGGTCAGCCTCCTGGTCGGCCCGGAGGCGCTCGAGGCGAGCCTGCACCCCCGGACGATCGGGCCATGCCCTGGCGAGGGCGACAAGCCGCTCCTGGGCCTGCTGGTAGTTGCCAGCCTCGGCCGCGGTCGTGGCCTCGGCCTCGAGGCCCCTGGCGGCCTTCTCGCGCAGCTCCGCGGCGATTTCGGCCTTGGGCATGATCTCCCGCAGCGCCCCGGCCTGCTGCAGGAGATCGACCCACGCCCCGCTGCGCTCCGCGTTTTGCGCGAGCCGGAGCACGTTGAGCGCCCGGCGGGCCTCCTCGAGAGCCTGCGCGCGGTCGGGATCCCTGGCCAGCGCGGCCTGCTCCTCGCGCGTGAGGGAGTTCATGACCCGCTGAACTGCCCGCACGTTGCCGGCTTCCAGGGCCCGCTGGAGATCGCTGCCGAGCGAGCGCACTCGCAGCTCCCCGTAGGCCTCACGGAGTCCCTGCAGGTGCTCGCGGTCGGCGGCGGACAGCAGCTGCTCCTCGTAGTCGGTGATGGACTCCAGGACCTGTTGGGCGGTCTTCAGGTCGGCGGCGGCTAGCGCCTCCTCGAGGGCCCGCACCTGGGCGAGCACGGCCGGGGGCTGCTTGGGAATCGGGGTCGGGGCGGGGGTCGCCGGCCTGGGGGTCGGCGGCACGAAACGGCGGCGGGCTTCGAGCTCGGCCTGCTGGCTCTTCCACCACAGCAACCCGAGCCCGCCTCCACCCAGCAGCAGCACGGCCAGCACCAGCCAGAGCGGCCACAGGGAGCGCCGCCGGCGGGCGGCGGCCGGGGCGGAGATCGCCTGGCGGCCGGTGACCTGGGCCGTCGTGGGCGCCGATGCAGCCGACGCGATGTCCGGCTCGAGCACCGGCGCGGCCAGCTCGCTGGGCGCCACGGCCGCCGGGACCGGCTCCGGAATCGGGGCCGTCTCGGGCGCGGCTTGCCAGTCCGGAGCTGGCGGCGGACCGGCGTCCGAGGGTTGCTCCGGCGCCGGCAGCGGCGGCGGGGCCACCGGCTGGACCGCCACCCTGCCCTTGTCGGTGTCGTACAGCACCGCTGGCGTCGAGTCGGTCGCGGCCGGCCCGAACACCGGCGGCGGCGGGGCGGCGGGCGGCCCGAACGCCGGCGGTTCCGGCCCGGCGACCGCTGCGGGCGGAGCCGGCGAAGGGGGCGTCTGCGGCTCGGGGGCGGGTCGTTCCGCCGCCGGCAGCTCGACCAGGCGGTGGACCGGCACCGCCATGGTGCGCTCCGCCTCGTACGGCGGTGGGGCGGTCTCGACCGCAGCGGGCGCTGCGGACGGTTCGGGCGCCGTCGCGGGAGCCGGCGGGGCCGGCGGAACGGTCGGAGCTGCCTCGGGTGAGAGCTCCTCCCCGCCCTCCCCGGGCGGCGGCGCGGTCTCGGGCTCACCAGCCACCACCGGAATGGCCTGCGTACGTTCGGCCAGCTCGGCCGGCGTTTCGGGAGTCTCGGCCGGGGTGGGAACCTCGGCCCCGGCCGGTGGTACAGGAGGCAACTCGGGCAAGGCCAGGAAGAGGGTGCCGGACGGCGCGGGCTCCGGAGCGACCGCAGCTGCGCCAGCCGGAGCCGCTGCCGGCGTGAGCGAGGCCAGCTCGGCCATCACGTCCCCCCAGGAGAACAGGCGCCGCTCGGGCTCGGGGTCGAGCAGCCGCACGAGCAGGTTGCCGAGCGCGCCCGCGGCCGGAAGCGCCTGCGAGACGGCCGGCGAGAGCAGGACCGACACCGTGCGCTCGGGGGAGGTCGCGACCTTGGCCTCGAGCGCACGGCACAGGACGGCGGCGAGCGAGTACATGTCCGAGCGGGCGTTGGCCCGGGCCAGCCCGCCATGAGGGTCGATGAGCTCCGGGGCCGCGTACTCGAGCGCGTCGGAGGCGAGCACGGCCCCCGTCAGCTCGCCCATGAAGACCCGAAACGCTGCGGTGCCGAAACCCAGCACCAACGGGGTCTCCCCGGTGCCGGGCGAGCGCACGAGGAGGTTCTGGGGCGTGAGGTTGCCGTGAAAGACGCCGCGCTCGGCGAGGCGAGCCAGGCTGTCCGCCCAGCCGAGAGCGAGGCGAAGCAGGCGAGGCGGATCGATCCCAATGAGCGCGTCGAGGGGGGTGCCCTCGACATACTCCATGACCATGAAGGCGCTGCCGTCAGGGGTGAAGCCGAAATCGAAAAGGGCCGGGAACGCCGGTGGCGCTGTGTCGCGCCAGCCGTCCATCGCTTCCAGGAACTGCTCCTGGCAAATGTGGAGGTCGGCTGGACAGGACGGGGCAATCAGCTTGATCGCCGCCCCTCTCCCGGACGCCAGCTCGGTGGCCCTGAAGACGATGCCCGAGCGACTCGACTTGAGCACTCGATCCAGCCGGAAACTCTCGGTGATCTCGCGCGGCTGCGTCATGCGCATGGACGGTCTCCTCCACTCGCCTCTCCGGCAGCGGTGCGCACGGCCCCGACGGCTGACGCCCGGCCGCCATGCAAAGCGAGCATGCCCAGAGTGTAACAGAGGCACGACCGCGACCGGTACGGTGGCCCTCGGAGGTGTGACGGATCTCACATTCACACCTGAAAAAAGGCCCCGCGGGGTGCGGGGCCGGGGTGCGTGGTGGAGGCGGGGGGAATCGAACCCCCGTCCGAAGGACCTGGAGCGCTGGTGTCTCCGTGCGCATCCCACGCTTTGATCTCGCCGCCAGGGCGGGCGTGGGCGCCCTCGCCTGATGACCAGCCCGGAGATCTCGCTCGCCGCACCCGGGCGCAGCGGCGAGCCAGCCCGCTTTGGTCGGCGCCGTGATCAGGCCCGCAGGCGGGGACCGGCGATCACGACGTGGCCGCGCTTACGCAGCCAGTGCCAGCTCAGTGTTGGCAGGTGTGTGTTTCCGCCTGATTTACGTGGCGGCGGACCACGGCACGCTGCCAGCGCCCCAACTGTCCCCCGTCGAACCCGGTACGCCCCCGGTGACGGTCCAGCCTCAATGTACGCTCCCGCCCCGGCGCTGTCCACCCGCAGCGCTGGCTTGACGCACACCCGGTATCAGGCTACCGTTTCCCACATGGGGGAGCCCGAACCCATTTCGGTGGTCGTGACCACCGTCGGCACCGAGCAGCAGGCGGTCGAGATCTCCGAGGAGCTGGTGGTGCGGGGCCTGGCCACCTGCGTCAACATCGTGCCCTGTCTCCGCTCGATCTACCGCTGGAACGGCAAGGTGTGCGAGGACAGCGAGTACCTGCTGCTCGTCAAGACGCGGCGGGCTCTGTTCGCGGCCGTTTCCGAGGCGATCCGCGAGATCCACTCGTACGAGCTGCCGGAGGTGCTGGAGTTTCCGGTCGGCAACGCCGAGCCCAACTTCCACCGGTGGGTCGTGGAGATGGCGAGCGGCGTGCCGGATTGCGACCCCGACCAGGAGCCCGAGCCGGTCTTCGACTGAGATCCCCGGTAGCTTCAAGCCGGATTTCCCAACCGCCTGAAGGGTTGCCGCTCCGAAGCCTTTGGGGACGATGACCTCGCGAGGCGACGGGTCCGGCCAGGGTGTCGCCCCGGGGTGCGCGCCATCCCCCTGAAGGCCCGTCGCGAGCGGCACGTTTGTGTCGCGACTCCTTGATAGTGTCCCCTGGTGGACTCGATAGGAATGTCCCCTGGTGTTAGTGCCCGTGGGAGGGCAAAGGATCTTGGGGGACGTGGTGGCGATGAGCAAGAGAGAGCGTGCGCGGTT
>Ga0209506_1000107_pt1 | contig 115211 bp, 93 predicted proteins | sample AD_JPNHG2_MetaG_FD_184409 | JGI IMG/M metagenome (GOLD analysis project Ga0209506, IMG submission 184409) | Active sludge microbial communities of municipal wastewater-treating anaerobic digesters from Japan - AD_JPNHG2_MetaG (SPAdes) (version 2) | ecosystem: Engineered > Bioreactor > Anaerobic...
CCACATGTCGGAACTGTTGGTCGAGGCCTGGCCGGCGGCGTCGATTCCGGAGCCGTCCACCGTCCGCTGCGCCGTGGCCATGGGGTCGGAGGTCCCATTGCTGGTTGCTATGACATTCGCGATCGGGTAGGCAAACGGCTCGGCTGTGAAGCTCCAGACCTCGCCTTTGAAGATTGTATTGTCGGGTGCGGCGTTGACCTCATCGACGCGCCAGTAGTACGTCGTCTCGAAGTCCAGCACGCCGGGCGGGTCGTAACGGGAGGCAGCCTGTCCCTGGCTGACGAGCACGCCCATCGGATTGCTGCGACTGGCATTGTTGACATCGGCGAAGGAGGTCCCGAAATACACATCGTGGGCCACGGCAAAGTCGCCGGCACTCCAACTGAGGATAATATCTCGTGGCACGTCGTCGGCGCCATCGGTCGGATAGGGGTCCGAACTGATTGCGGCGTTGCCACGCATGATCTTGCGGATCTCGTTCTCCGCTACCGGCGCATCGTAAATCTGGAGTTCATCCAGGCTGCCGCCGAACCACTGCCGGCCGTTGCAGCCGGGATCGCCGCCGATGTAGAACGGGTCCGTATTCTGGTACGGCGTTCCCGCGGCGACGCGATTCACTTCCACACCGTCCTGGTACAAGACCAGGGTCGTCCCGTCGTGCGTGGCCGCGATGTGCACCCAGGTGTCGGGTGCCAGGGGTGTGACGGCCGCGTTATAGGCGCTGCCGCCCGAGGTCCGCGTCGCAAACAGCAGGTTCCCCTCGTTGCGTGGGGCGTCGGGCTCACCGCCGCCGACGCCGAGGTACCAACTGGCCCAGGTGCTGCAACCCTGGCCGACCATCATGATGACGCCGTTGTCAACCTTCTCGACCTTCACCCAGGCCGCGACCGTAAAGCCGCCGCCGCTGCGCAGCTGCGTGCGTGGGTTGTTTGGCAGCGTCACATAGTCGCCGTTGCCGTCGAAATGCAGGGCGCTTCTGCTGACGCCGGCCGTCCAGCTCACGTCGCCGGTGAACGTCCCGTCGCCGTTCAGGCCGGTCGCATCGGTCACGGTTGTTCCTGCGCCCTCATCGAAAGGCCAATAGCCCACGAGTTCAGCCGAGGCGACGCTGCCGAGCGTCAGCAGCTCGGCCAGACACATCAAGACAATCCACTTCTTGCACATGATGATCCTCCTTCAGCAAAAACTCAAAACACCAACGTTTGGGCCCCGTTTGGAGGCATACGTTTTCGCACCGATTCGCACTCTTGTTCTTTCGGCGCCTGTATTTGGCTGCTTGAGCCGTCCGGAGCTTTGCTCCTTCGATGAAGGTGTGGAATCTGTCTGTCGGCAACCTCCTTTGTACGTAGAAATACGTATATCGCAAGAAACGACGAAATGACTCTCAGAATCCCGTATAAGGCGGGCACCCAGTCCCCCCGTCAGCCACATGCTTGCGATCACGCTCTGCATGAGGGCCTCCGATCCAGCGGCCGTTGTGCTGTCTACGGAGTGGTGAAGTTGCCTTCCGATCGCACGCGACCTGCCTACTTTATATCAGATGGGATGTTCGCGTGCAACGAGATTCCCGGCTGTTGGCTGCATCGACGCCGTCCTGTGGATGTGCGGTATGAGCCACCCGGTTTTCCCGAAAGTGGTGCGTAGCTCCCTATACCCAGTCTCCGCTTGGGGTTGCCACCCATGGCGGGGTGGCTGCTTCATGGGGTTCCGATTCTCACCTGGATCGTGAAGGCGCCGGGAACGGGTTGTTCGGAGGCGACGAAGAGATACCCGCCGCCGCAGCCGGAGTACATCGCGCCAGGATAGCAGGACTGGTAGAATCTCAATAGTTCGATGAGGTCGACGCGCAAGGTCCGGTGGTGGACGGTGCCGGGCAATATGGCCTCCCAGCATTTCATGCACTCGTTCATCGACGCGCCGAGTCGCTCGATGTCACGGGCGATGATGGCGTCGTAGCAATTGCGGCCGGAGCGGCCGAGGCGGGCGATCCAGGCGGGGTCGAGGTTCTTCGTTTCGAGTGGGTTATAGCCGTCGGGACGCGGGGCGACCGGCAGGATGTGCAGCACGTGCGCCAGCCAGGCGGCGACGGCAGGGTCGTTGCACGACTCGATGTGGGCGGGGAACAAGCCATCGTGGCAGCGGAAGTCGTAGTCGAGGCGGCTGATGCCCGGATAGATCAGGCCGATCATGTCCTGCGAGCCGGAGGGTTCGGCCCGGCCTTCATTTTCGGCGCGGTAGAGTTCGCGGACGAGCTGCTCAGGGTCGCGGTTGGGCAGCGTGCCGCCCCAGAGCTCCAGAGCAATCTGGCGGGTGCTGCCGCAGATGCCGGAGCGGTCCATCCAGCGGAATTGCGGCTCAACTGCGACGACGACCATTGCGCCGGGTGGGTCGGGGTTGAGCCGGGAGACAAAAGGCTGATCGATCCAGCCCCCGGCCAGGGCCAGACGGTACTGGAGCTTGCCGATAACGTCCGTAATCTCGGGTCTTTCTGTTGCTTTTGGCACGAGCCGGGCCTTTCTTGGTTGAAAGCCGGGCCACCTCGACGGGCGGGCCGGCGTCTGCCCCGATGGCCGACCGGTGCTCGGGTTGCGTCCCCGCAGAGCCCCATCCTCCGGCCGACCATCAGAGCATAATCGAAACCGAACAGAAGGCAAGAGATTCAGACGTGCAACCCGCTGAAGTCGCCGACCCTGACCCCCAAACTGGTTCTGACCGAGGGGAGTAGTCAGAAGGCTACGACAGCATTTGGGGAGCAGTCGCCCCACGGGAAAATGAGAGAGGCCGTCGCGCGAGGGCGACGGCCTCCGGGGCGCTAACGGCCTGTTTGATGTCAGGGTTGCTTGACGGGGGCGCGGAGCAGCGTGATGCTCAGCGGCTTGACCGCGACTGCGCCGGTCAGGTCGGTCGGGTCGGCGCTGGCGATGTCGACGTTGCGGGGCTCGCCCGGCTGGTTGTAGGCCATCGGATCGTCGCCGGCGATGATCCAGGTCTGAGCCGCACCGGCCGGTGCCGCGTTATTCAGATCGAGTTTGAGCCGGTACGTGTCCCGCGTGGGGTTCACGATGCCCACCGTCAATGCCTTGCCGTCGGTGGTCAGGGCCGCCGAGACGTCGAGCGGAGCTACCTCGTGCTTGACTGCCACCGGAACCGTCCCAAACTGCTTGCGGTACAGCATCAGAGGCAAGCCGGTCGAGTCGAAGTCGGCGGCCGTCTTGGTCGTCTTGATGCAGCCGATCACGTTGACCGTCTGGGCGTAGTTGGCCATGAAGATGATGTCCGTATTGCGGAAGTACTCGTGCAGACCCGCCGCGATGCCCAACGCATCCTTGAGAAAGTACCGCGTGCCCAGTTCGCCGAAGACGTGCGGGCCGTACCAGTAGTTCCACTCGTCAAGCGCCACCCGGATGTCCTTGCCCTCCAGCACGGGGATCGTCTTGCGGTATTCGCGATGCGCATCGGCGATCCGCTTGACCTGGTCCGGGATCTGCCGGACGTGCTCGGCGATGTCTTCCTTGTCGCGGCAGTAGAAGTGCTCGCTGAGCAGGTCCATGTGCTCGGCGCAGTTCGTCAGCATGCCTCTTGACCAGCGGCCATCGCGCCCGATGTCGCCCGACCCGATGGTCTTGATCGTCGGATCGACCTCACGCATCTTCTGCTCGACCCAGTTGTGCTTCAGGACATAGTGGTTCAGCGACATGTAGCCGAGCTGCCAATTGCCCCACATCTCGTTCCCGACGCACCACCACTTGACGCCGTACGGCTTGGGGTTACCATTCTTCGCCCGCCACTTGCCCATCGGCGTGTCGGTCGAGCCGTTGGCGTACTCGACCTGGGCTGCCGCCGAGTACGCATCACCGAAACCCGTGTTGACCGCGATCATCGGCTCGGTGTTGATCAGGCGACAGAACCGAATGAACTCATCCATGCCCATGTCGTTGGTCTCGATGCCGGTCCAGGCGGGATTGGTGCGGGTCGGTCGCCTGTCGCGGTCGCCCAGGCCGTCCCGCCAATCGTAACCGCTGACGAAGTTGCCGCCGGGCCAGCGATAGACCGGTGCGTCGAGCTGCCGGAGCAGTTCGAGCGTGTCCTTGCGGAAGCCCTCAATGTTGTCGGCGGGCATCAGGGAGACGCAGCCGATCTTGAGCGTGCCCTCGCCTGAGGTGGTGATCTCCAGGCGGGCGTTGTCGGTGGCCTTGCCGGCGGTGAACTTCAGCGGGCTCTTGGTGTACCTGTCCCGGACCTTCTTGATCGTGACGCTGTCCTTGTCCGACTCGGCATCACCCCAGATGAGGCTGACCACGACGGGGCCGACCTTGCCTTCGCCGGCCAGGTAGATGTAGCCCGTGTAGTTCTTGCCCTGGATCAGGCCCAGCTCTTCCTGGTAAATGCCGACGGGCCGACCGCCGGGAGCCGTGATCTGCGGCGTGTGCTCACCCACGAAGGCATCCTCCTTGACCATCTTCACTGTGCCTTCCGGACCGATCACCTTCCACGGCGAGGCTGCCAGCACGCGGGCCTGTGCACGGGTCAACCGCCAGATATCGCCCTCGGCTGGCACGGGGAAATAGAACTTGCGGTCTTCGAGCATCTCGGCCCATATGCCGCCGTAGATGCAGCGGCCCAGGTGCTCGATGAACTGGCCATAGATATACGGCGAGATCGGCTCGGCCTTGGTCGCCGCGTCGATCGAGATTGTTGCCTCGATGATCGTGGAGGCCGCCGTCGTGTCCTGTGCACGGATGCCGACGCTCAGGCCAGACAGCAGGCACAGGCCCGCCAGCAGGAGCAAACGAATGGGGAGGTGCATGGCTGTGTCCTTTCAAATCAGTGACATTGACGGATCAGACCTTCTTGTCGGGACACGAGGATACCGATTCGACACAGGCCAATGCAAGCGTTCTTCGGGAGCAAATGGGATAAAATGTTTCCCCCGCGCCCGGTACACGGGCATAATTGATGCCAGTCACCGCGTCGGGCAAGCTTGTTTCGCCCGATCGCGGTTTGTGAAACGCCAAAATGCGAAAAAGGATGGACAATGGCCTTATCTCGACGACGGATTTGGAGCAGACGGACCATGAGAAACAGACGCTGGATCGAGCGGGTGTCCCTGACTGTCGTGCTGGTGCTTGTTGCAGCAGGCGGTGGGTGCCGCAAGAGCGGGACGACCGGGGAGTCGAAGTACACGGGTTCATGGGCGCAGGTCCCCGACATCCTGGCGCAGATCGGCGAGCCGAACATCCCAAAGCGGGACTTCGACGTCACGAAGTTCGAGGCCGTGGCCGACGGCACCACCGACTGCCGGCCCGCGATCATGGCGGCGATCGCCGCATGTGAGGAAGCGGGCGGGGGACGTGTGATCGTTCCGGCGGGCACCTACCTCGTCAACGGTCCGCTCTATCTGGTCAATGATATGGAGCTGCATCTGGCCGAAGGGGCGCGCCTGAAGTTCGGGTCAAAGTCCGACGACTATCTGCCGCTGGTTCTGACGCGATGGGAAGGGACGCAAATCTACAACTACTGCCCGTTCATCTATGCCTATCGCCGCAAGAACGTCGCTTTGACCGGGACCGGGACGCTGGACGGCCAGGCGAAGGACACATGGAGTACGTGGGCCCAGAAACAGGACAAGGGCATCGAGACGGTGCGCCGCTGGAACCAAGAGGGGACGCCCGTGGTGGACCGGTTCCTCGGCGACGGCTATTTCCTGCGGCCCAGCATGGTCGGCTTCCTCGGATGCACGAATGTGCTGGTGGACGGTGTGACGATCGTCGATTCGCCGTTCTGGTGTCTGCACCCGATCTACTCGAAGAACGTCACGATCCATAACGTTCGGATCGACTCGCACAACCCCGACAACGACGGGATCGTGCTGGATTCCTGCGAGTATGTGCACGTTCACGGCGTGACCGTCGCCGGCCGCGGCGCATGCGTCGCCGTCAGGTCGGGCGCCGGGCGCGAAGGCCGCGAGATGAACTGGGCGAGCCGCAACATCTATGTCCACGATTGCACCTTCGACGCCGAAACGGCCGTGTCGATCGCGGGCGAGATATGCGGTGGCGTCTATAATGTCTTCGCCGAAGACTGTCGCGCGGGGCAGGGGCTTCAACCTGCTGTGACGATTGCGGACGTGCAGACGCGGGAAGGCGAGATCGCGCACGTGCGTTATCGCAACGCGTTCGGTCTCGACGTGCGAGACCCGAACGCGGCGAATCAGCCGCCGGACGTATACGCCGGACCTGACGTCCAACTCGGGGAGCAGGGCGGCACTGTGACATTGAGCGGCTCGGTCGTGGACGACGGCAAGCCATTGGGCAAGCTGACGTATGCGTGGTCTGTGATCCAGGGGCAGGCCGATGCCGTGAAACTCGCGACGCCGGCAGCCCTGAAGACACAAGCGACCTTCTCCCGGCCCGGCGTGTATGTCCTCCAGCTCGAAGCCGGCGACGGTGAGGCAGCCGGACGCCATTTTTCCGTCGTGAAGGTCGGTGAGCAACCCGACGATATGATAAGCATCACGCGGCCCGTTTTCCCGGCCGGTGAGTCAGTCGCAGGCGGCAAGGATTCCGTATGATCAGAAGCTGCTGTGTCGTGCCGGCCGTAGTGCTGACTTTGGCTGTCGGTGTGCAGGCGCAGGTGCCGACGCCGGACCACACGACCGAGAAGACCTGTTTCCAAACCGCCTCGCCCTGGGCGCCGGACCTGGATGTTCGCTCGGACATCGCCATCGTTTATGGTATGAACGACAGCTTCGGCTCGCGGCTGGCCGGCTGGCGCGACCGGGGGTACGTCACGCACTTCATGACCGGCATCGCTTGGGGCGGCTATCAGGACTACTTCGCCGGCAAGTTCGACGGCGTCACGCACACCGAGGACGGCCAGGTCGAGCGCAACGGCCAGATCATCTGGCATGGACGCGACGTGCCCTATGTCGTGCCCTCGCCGACGTATCTGGCCTATATCAAATCGCTCGTCAAGCAGGCCATCGACACCGGTGTCGCCGCCATCCACCTCGAAGAGCCCGAGTTCTGGGCCCGCGCCGGCTACAGTGAATCGTTCCGGAGGCAGTGGCAGGAGCGCTATGGCTTCCCGTGGATGGCGCAGCACGAATCGCCGGAGGCGACGTACCTGTCGTCGAAGCTCAAGTATCAGCTCTACTTTGATGCGTTGAAGGAGGTCTTCCAGTACGCCAAGTCATACAGCGAGAGCAAGGGCACGCGCGTGCGGTGCTACGTGCCCACGCACTCGCTGCTGAACTACTCGGCCTGGCGCATTGTCAGTCCTGAGGCGAGCCTGGCGGCGCTGCCGGGGATGGACGGATACATCGCTCAGGTCTGGACGGGCACCAGCCGAGAGCCGATTTATTTCAACGGCGTCCGCAAGGAGCGCGTCTTCGAGAATGCGTTCCTCGAATACGGCTCGATGGTCTCGATGACCGCGCCGACCGGGCGCAAGGTCTTCTTCCTCACCGATCCGGTCGAGGATTGGCCCCGCACGTGGGACGACTACAAGCGCAACTACCAGGCGACGTTCACGGCGCAGCTCATGTACCCGATGGTCGACAGCTACGAGGTGATGCCGTGGCCGAGCCGCATTTATCGCGGCCGCTTCAAGGTCGAAGGCAGCGATGCGACGCAGCCGATCCCCAGAGCGTACGCGGCGCAGATGCAGGTGATGGTCAACTCGCTCAACAACATGCCCCTCTCCGGCAACCGCATCGAAGGCAGCCACGGCATCGGTGTGCTGCTGGGTAATTCGATGATGTTCCAGCGGTTTCCCACGCACAAGGAGTACGAGGACCCGCAGCTTTCGAACTTCTACGGTATGGCGCTGCCTCTGCTCAAGCGCGGCGTGCCCGTCGAGACGGTCCACATGGAGAACCTGGGCTTTGCCGACACGCTCAGGGACATCCGCGTTCTGGTGATGAGTTACGCGAACATGAAGCCGCTTTCGCCCGAGGTGCACCAGCATCTGGCGGCGTGGGTCCGGCGGGGCGGCGCGCTGCTCTACTACGGGCGGGACAACGATCCGTTCCAGGAGGTCAGGGAGTGGTGGAACACGGATGGCCGTCCGTACAAAGCGCCGTCGGAACATCTGTTCGAGTTGCTCGAGCTTCGGCCGACCGCCGACCGGGAGCGATACGAGTGCGGCCGGGGAGTCGTGTACATCGTCCGGCGTGATCCGAAAGAGCTGGTGTTGGAGCCGGACCAGGACGGCGCTTTCGTGGCGACGATCCGGCGGGCGTACGAGCAGGACGCCGGGGCCGGAACGCTGCAGATGAAGAACCACCTGCGTTTGCAGCGCGGCCCTTACGACATCATCGCGGTGATGGACGAGAGCACGGATGCCGAACCGCTGCGGGTCAAGGGGCCGGTGATCGACCTGTTCGATCCCGAATTGCCGATCCTGTCGGAAAAGGTGGTGGCCCCCGGCCAGCAGGCCTATCTCTACAACCTCGGTCGTGTGACGGACGCGGAAGGTCCGAAGATTCTGGCCGCCGCCTGCCGCGTGTATGAGGAGCGCACGGAGGGCCGTTCGTATTCCTTCGTGACGAAGAGCCCGTCCGGCACGCAGAACGTCATGCGTATCCTGATGCCCGCGGCGCCGGTCGAGGTCGTCGTGACCGGGCCGGATAGGCGGCCCGTGAACCAAGTGGAGCAGTCGTGGGACGCGGGAACGCAGACCTGCCGCCTCAAGTTCGCCAACCACTGCGATGGCGTTCGCGTGACACTGACCTGGTGACACGTATGTCGGTGAGGGCAAGAGAATGAAGATCGCACGCAGAGACATGTTGATGACAGTCGCTGCCGCAGGCCTGACAGGGGCGGCGCGCTCCTTGCTCGCCGAAGGCCGGCCGCAATTCTCGTTGAGTGTGAAGCGCCTGACGCTGAAACACATCTGGACGATTGCGCGGAATTCGAGCGACTACAAGGACAACGTATTCGTGCGGATCGAGCGGGACGGCATTGTCGGCTGGGGCGAGGCGGCGCCGAACGTTCGATACGGCGAAAGCGCCGAGAAGACGCTGGCGGTCCTGGAGCAGGCCCGCCCGTTTCTTGAGTCGGGCGACTGGTTCGAGTACGTCGATTTGCGCCGGCGATGGGAGACCTTCACGAAGGACCAGACGTGCGCCGGCGCGGCGCTCGACATGGCGGTTCTCGATTGGGTGGGCCGCAAACTGAACGTGCCGCTCTGCCAGTTATTCGGATTGGACGGGAACAAGGCGCCTCTCACGACGTTCTCGATCGGGATCGACACGCCGGATGTTGTGAGGCAGAAGGTTCGGGAGGCGGCGGATTTTCCCGTCCTCAAGATCAAGGTCGGCCGCGACAACGACGCCGAGATTCTGGCCGCTGTGCGCGATGTAACAGACTGTCCGCTTCGCGTCGACGCCAACGAGGGCTGGCGTGACAAGCGGACGGCGCTCGACAAGATTCGCTGGCTCCAGGACCTGGGCGTCGAGCTGATCGAGCAGCCCATGCCCGCCGCGATGCTCGAAGAGACCGCCTGGCTGCGCGACCGCGTGGATATCCCCATCATCGCGGATGAGGCGGTCAAACGGGCCGCAGACATTCCGAAGCTGGCCCACGCCTACGATGGGATCAATATCAAGCTGATGAAGTCCGGCGGAATCCAGGAAGCGCTGTGCATGATCCACGTCGCCCGCGCTCTCGGTCTGAAGATCATGCTGGGCTGCATGATCGCCAGCAGCGTATCCATCACCGCCGCCGCCCACCTCAGTCCCTTGATCGACTACGCCGACCTGGACGGCAACCTTCTGATCGCCGACGACCCCTTCACCGGTGTCACCGTCGACCGCGGCCGCCTGATCCTGCCCACCGGGCCCGGCCTCGGCGTCACGGAGCGCAGGGTGTGATGCGTCGTTCCTTCCTGTCGATGCACCATCCCCAATCCGCCTGCAGCGGATGAGGCTGCCACCGACCTTGGGTGGTAGGGGCGAGGCATGCCTCGCCCTGGCACTCCTCAAGGGCCCAGTTTGCCTTGACATTGGCGGGGCGGTTGCGGTAACATAAACCGAGTGACTGACAGAGGTTTGTGCTTGGGAGAGCTGCCATGACCACGTTGAATTCCAGGCGGTGCGTGCAAGCCGCGGTCGTTTCCTTTGCCCTTGTTCTATCGCTGTCGACGGTCGGTCGGGCCCTGTCCGAGACAGACACGCAGCAACTCGAACGCGATCGCATTCTCATCACCGATCTGGCCTTCAAGCAGATCTTCGAGGCGTACAAGATCACCGGGATGCCGTTCTTCGTGACGTCCGATTCGTTGCTGAACGCCTACCATGTCCTCTATGAAGAGTCGATTCTGCGGCTCGAACAGGCCAACGCGCAGAAGCTGCCCGACGTGCTGCGTTTCATACTGGGCCGCCTGGACGCTACTGCAGCCGGTATCGGTGAACAGGGCGAACTGACTGCCGCTGCGAAACGGCGGGCCACCATCGTGGTGGGCGTTGCGCTGAAGCTGCTCGACGACGGCTTCCGAATCACCGACAGCGATATGATGGCGATCATTGACGAGGAGGTGGCCCGGATCGTAGAGGCGCAGATGGTCATGAAGCCCGCTTGGCTGGGGCCGCCCGAGCCGGATTTCATGTACCTCGACTACAGCCGCTACAAGGTCCGCGGCTTCTACACCGAGAGCGAGAGGCTGACCCGCTACTTCCGAGCGGTGGCCTGGCTCCAGTCGATCCCGTTCCGCGTCAGCCACGACGACGAGCTGCTCTCGATCCTGATGCTGGGCGCCTGCATTGGCCCCGATGGCTCCGAAGCCGATGACGCTCGCTACCAGGCGCATCGCACCTTCTTCCGGACCTACACCGAGTTCCTGGGACTCGGTGACGACTGGGACCTTGTCACGGCCAGTGACGCCGTGACGGAGGGACTTGATTTCGATCTCGAAGCCAAGCGAACGGAGCTGATCGCCCAGGCGGCAGATGCTCCGCAGATCAACGACCAATGGCGGTACGCCCCGGCGGACCCGAATATTGTGGCCGAGCCGAACTTCCGGATCATCTCCGCCTACCGCCTGCCCGAGGCAGTGTTGTTCCAGCGGACCACCGACATCCGACAATTCCCGGCTCGGTCTTTCCCGAGCGGTCTGGAGGTCTGCATCGCGCTGGGCTCGACCTTCGCCCGCGATAGGCTCGACAGCGTCCAGAAGGCCGACGTGCTCGCGACGATCGACGAGAACCTGGGGCTGTTCGATGCCGGCACGAGCCTCTATTTCGATTATCTCCGCATGATCGCGACGCTGCTCGATGCGCCCGAGCCCAACGCGCCGGACTTCATGACCGCTGAACCCTGGCAGGCCAAGAGCTGCGGCACCGCCCTGGCTGGCTGGGCCCAACTGCGCCACACCTGGGTCCTCCAGGCCAAGCTCAATGTCATCGCCTTCAGCACAGGCAGAATCCCAGCCGGGTTCGTCGAGCCGGAGCCCGAGTTCTTCCGTCGCATGGCCGATCTGGCCGCGCGAACCCGTGCTCTCCTCAATGCGGCCGGTGCGCTCGACCACAGTTGGTTCAGTGTCATCGATGCCCTGAGGGACCTGGCCGACCTTCTCGATCAGTCCGTGACCGAGGAGGAGTTTTGGCAGATGATCTCACAACTGCCCGATGAGGATAGTCTGCGACTCGGTCATCTCAGCTATCTCTTGGATTGGCCGGATTCCGACGACCTGCCCGAGGAGGAATGGACGGCTGCGATGGCAGGCTTGCTTCGCCGGATGGCGGACGATCTGGGCGAGGGGATCGTCGATCCGTTGCTGGCAGGGATCATCTGGATGTATGACTCCGATATCACCAGCCTGTGGTCCTTGCTCGAGGAGGTGAGCCTCAGGCTGGAATCGATCGCACGCAAGCAATTGGCCGGTTCAGGACTCGATGCGGCCGGCGATGCCTTCATCGCGAGCTATGGCGACCGGCTCGCGAAGATCATGGGCTACGACGGCAACTACTCTTCCGAGCACCCCAAGGACGATGCACCGCGGATTGCCGACGTCTACTCGAATCCGGAGGTTGGGGGCAACCTGCACGTCGGTGTCGGCCGGGCGCGGGCGATCTACGTGCTCTATCCCTGGCAGGGCCAGAGCGTGCTGTGCCGGGGGGCCGTCATGCCGTATTACGAGTTCGTCGACAGCGGTCGGTTGACCGACGAGGAGTGGAAGGCCCGACTCGACAGTGACGCCCGCCCTGACGTTCCCGCCTGGCTGCGGCCGATTGTCAGCGAGACGGGGCTGTCGGCTCCCGATTTCATTGCTTCGAACGGGCGCTGAGTCACGGCACGACGATGAACACGGGACGCTCGGTGACGTCGATCTCTATTCGATGGTTGTCAAAGTGCAATTGCGTTTTCTGTCCGGTGGTGCTGTCCGGCTGTAACGCGATTAGAGTTGCAGCGGCCGCCTCGGGCATCGCGAAAGAGAAGCCCTGGACCTCTTTCTGGTTTGCCGTCGGGCACCAGATCGCGTAAACGTGTCGCGGCGAGGGGTCGTCCGAGCGGAAGCGGTAGATGCGAACGCGGTCGTCGCCCGACTCGATCTCGCAGTCGAATCGCGTGCCGGCGAGGACGTGTCGCAGCGTCGCGACGTAGTACCACGACGGCTTGGGCTGATGACTGTTGCGTTTCTCCGTGGTCAGGCCCGAACTGCTGAACTTCTCGGTGTTCTGGGCGTCGACGTCGCGGAGCATGAACTGCTGGGCGCGATCGACGCCCGCCGCCGCCAGCGCCAGGTAAGACCGCACGAGCCATTGGGCCTGGACCTCTTCGTTGCTGAAGCTTCCGATCGCCGGAGCGCGGAAGACCGATTTCGGGTTCGTATCGTAGCCGAACTCCGAGACCCATACCTCCTTGCCGGGCAGGCAGCGGTCGCGCCACTCGACGACGCGCGCGAACCGCTCGCGAAGGCCATCCGCTTCTGGGCTGATGCCCGTGGTGGCCTGACCACCCTGGCCTCCGGCGTCGGTGCTGTAGTGGTGCAGGTTGATCACGTCGAAGGGCATGTCGCCGGCCCGATGGAGGTCGGCCCAGAACTTCATTGCGCGGAGGTATTCGACATCGGGCCGGGCCAGGCCGCCGAGGACGAGCTTCATCGTGGGGTCGGCATTCTTGACGCCCACGGTGTGGCCCATCGTGCCGCGATGGCCATCGTAGTCGGCGCTGCACATTGCCGCCAGTTCGGCCGGCAGAAAATGTGCATCTCGCCCTTCCCACCATTTGTCGGGCTCGTTGCAGTTCTCGATGTACCGGACGAGGCCCAGTCCGCTGCGGACCGGCTGGCCTGCCTTGAGCTTCAGCAGACTCGCATCGACGGCGGTAGCGCCGTAACGGGCGGCAAACTGGAACAGGTAAGACGCGTGCGCGACATACGACTCCGGCCGTGTCGGATCGCCGCCGGGCAGGATGGGCTTGTCGTTCCTGCGGTCAGGGTTGTAGCCGACCACGTAGAGAGCGCTGCCCTGAAGACAGGGTGACACCTCGATACCTGCTTCTTTGAGCTGACGATAGAACGCGTCGAAATCCCATCCCCAGCCGGGCCCACTGACCCAGCTCGGACTCCAGGCGAGTTCGTGGTCGGGATAGCCCCGGTACGACGCATCGGTGTTGCCCTCGTCCCATTGCCAGTGGTGGTACTCGCGCAGCGAGCCGCAGGCGGCGAGGCGTTCGAGCGGGTCGTCGACGAAGCCGTTGGTTCCGATGAACGTGTCCATCAGGGGCCGCTCGCGTGCCGCACGCGGAGGTGCGGCGGGCCGCTCACCTCGCGCGGTGCCGTACAGAAGGACCTCGGCGATCTGCGCCCCGGGGTTCGCGAACGTCAACCGCAAGTATCGCGTCGTGACATTCGCCTTGCGTGAGACCCACCGGCGATACTGCTTCAGATCGTCGGCAAACAGCTCCTTCCAGTCGCCGCGGTCACGGTACGCGACAGTCAGAAGGCCATCGCCCTCGACGTCGAAATAGCAGATATCGCTCAGTTCGTGCGCGACGCCCAGATCGATGGCGACGGAGAGCGGGTAATAGAGCTGCCAGTTCATCCATCCGTTCGAATAGCTCGTCTGAGGAGGTGCCGCCTGCCCGGTTCGAGGATCGCCCTCGATGTTCTGCTCGTCGGCCAGTTCAACCGCCGGCTTCTGGCCGGACAGGTTGACCAACATGTCGTTTTCGAGGCGTACCCGCTCGCCCGCCCCGGCCGCAAGGGCCGCGGCCAGCACGATCCCGAGGACTACCCGGAAGGGTCCGGATTGGCTTTGTCGCCCCGGCTCACCCTTGTTTTTGGCCCCAAAACGCCAGAAATTGGCTTTGTTTTGCATCCTTCCTGTCCCATTCGTGTCCAGCCGACCCTCCGCCCGACGGCGGCTGTGTGGCCTCTGCCCGACCCTCCGGAGCCCATCGGACCCCCTTCTCAGTCCCCCCGTACCGATCCGGATTCTTCGACATCTGTTCTGTGGATATCATACATACAGCAGCCGAGGTGTCAAGGCCGAGAACAACGAATTCTCGCGCGGGCGGGCGGTCGCACGGGTCAGGGCAGTTCGAGGCCGCACCAGTAGCGGGAGGTGTTGTCCTCGGCGGCGAGCCAGGCGGCGTGGCCGTCGAAGAAGAGGTTATTGCCGCCTTTGCCTCGGTGGCGGTTTCTGGAGACACGCCGGATCAGGTTGCTGCCGACCGTCTCGGCATCGGAGGCGGGCAGGTGCGTGGTGGACCAGACGTCGAGCAGATTGAAGCGGGAGGCGACGTTCAGTTCGTCGCGGCTGGTGATGACGGGTCGCCAGGGGCCCGCCTCGTTGTCGGCCAGGTAGATGCGCTCGCCGGCGGGCCGGATGTCGCCGAGCTTGGTGGGCTCATCCTTCTGCTTGCCTTTGTCGGCCGTGGTCAGGCTCGGCTCGTCGAAGTCCCACGCGTTGACCACGTAGTCGACGGTCTGGTCGGCGTTGGAGCGGCCGTTGAGCCCGGTGCCCGCACGGGGGAACGACGGGCACTGGTACACGTCCACCTGGCGGTAATCCGTCGCGGTTTCGTATTCGGTCCCGAGGTACGGCATGAACGCGAGAATCCATTTGACTTCGTTGTCCAGTGCCCGGGGGATGAAATCGTCGTTCGCCTGGGCGTAGGCCAGCGTTGCCAGGCCGAGCTGACGCAGGCTGTTGAGGCAGTAGACCGCTCGCGCCTGCTCGCGCACCCGCCCGATGGCGGGCAGCAGGATGCCCATGAGCAGGGCGATGATGGCGATGACGACCAGCAGCTCGATCAGTGTGAAGCCTCTCTCCACGCGTCCCATCGCAGCATCTCCATCGAAACTGTATTCCCATGCCATCGGACCGATACCTTTGATTGTATCGCGAGGCACCGGCGATTCATACGACGAATCCAGACTGGTTTCTGTCCCCAAGCCGGTGCTCGTCATCTGTCCGTACAAGGAAGAAAGGGCATCGGCCTGAAGACCGAACAGTCACGGCGGGGCGGTCGAGAACATCCGCGTCGGCAACATCGTTATGGCCAACCACCCCGTTCGGTGTTGTCACCGGTCGCCGTGGACGGGGCGGTCCTGACCTCGGCTTTGAAGAAGAAATAGCTCCATCTGTGCGTCGGTCGGGCTCAGCCCTCGTGGTGAGGCATGCTCAGGCGGCCCCGCGCGGTTTGGAGTCGCTCCAGGAAGTCGCTCTTTCGGAAATCGGACGTCCATTTCCGGATAGTCAGCCAGCCGCCGAAGCGGATCACGCGGCGAGCCCAGCGTATGTACCAGCGACTCCAGCCAGCCTGCAGGTTGTGCAGCGAGAACAGCAGCGACGGAAACGTCAGGATACTGGCGCCGACCAGGAACATGTACTGGAAGCGATAGAACCATCCCATGATCTGCTTGATGCCGTGCTGCATTTCCTGTGCCGTCACGGGCGCATCGGGCTCGAACAACGGGAAGTTGCCGTCATAGTATTCCCAGCCCACATCGTCAGACGGATAGACTCGATGCTGGCGTTCGAGTCTTTCTCGCAGCCGCGTGCCCGGCAAAGGCACCGGAAGCAGCACCTGAACGGTATCGAGCCGCGCCTTGCGGATGAATCGCCGGAAACACCGGACTCGTTCGGCGATCGGCATGGTGAATGCCTGTTCGGCGGTCGATGGATAGCCGAAGATGAACATGCCGTGCACCCAGAAGCCAAACCGGCGGAAGACCTTTACCAGGGAGAGCATCTCGTCGGCCTTGACCTGCTTGTTCATGGCCTGGAGCTCTTCGTCGATGGGCGATTCGAAGCCGATGGCCACGTGTGCGATCCCCGCCCGCCGCATGGCCCCGAGCAACTCCGGGTCTTTGGCCCTGTCGAGTCGGATCTGGGCCGTTGAGATCAGGCGTCTGCCGATCTGCTGCTGGTAGGCCGCCATCATCTGACAGAACCGGAGGGCCTCGTCGCGTTGCTGGCCGAACAGGTCATCCACAATGAAGAAGTGACATGCGTGGCGCGTTTCGACCAGGTAGCGGAAGTTCTCGAACAGCCGATCGGCCGAGGCGCATCGTGGCTTGCCTTTGACTGTGCAGAACTCGCAGTTCATGCAACAGCCTCGGACTCTCTCGACCGGATAGATGCGGATCCTGGCATAGCGAACCAGCGAGAAATCGGGAAAGGCAAAGCGGTCAAAGTCAGTCAGTGGCTCGCGCGGGGCCGTTCGGAACACCGCGCCATCTTTCAGGTATGCGATACCCTTGACGGCGTCGAGGCTGGCTCGTCCCTGCCAGGCCTCGATGAATTCGCGGATGGTCTGTTCTGCCTCTCCGAAGACGACACAGTCGATGCCGTTGGAAAGGGCTTCGTCGACGTTCTCGCCGACGAAGTGCTGCCCTCCGGCAACCGTCGTGACCCCTTGTTGGTGATACCATCGGGCCAGTTCGTACAGTCGGGGGATGGTGCTGGTCAGGCCTCCGTAGAATCCCACGACGTCGGCAGGGCGCTGATCCTGCAAGAGTCGGTGATCAGCGCCGACATCGCCTCTCGGTCCGTAGCGGCCCAGATTGTTCTCGTCGATGACCTCGACATCCCACCCGCCCATCTCGCGAACAGCGGTGGCCACGCAGACGGGGCCCAGCGCGGTGGTTTTGCATGCGATGCGAGAGTAGATGTTGAACGTGGGGTATGCCGGCACCACGATTCGAAGTCGGTGTCTTTTCATGGTTCGCCTCGAAGCTCTCTGCGAGACCTGTCTCGTTCCGTCGATCGGTGTGGGTATCGTCGGTGCGGCGAAAGCGTACCGAACGGATGCCAACCCCGCATGCGAATGCGGATCGCATGACCGTCATCTCGATGACGTCAGAAAAGACCGTAACTCCGCGGACCCTGGGATGCAAGCGCGAAGTGGCGCGTTTCCGAAGAAAACCAGGGATATGATTACGACGAGGAGACCGAACCCGTCGCCGACGTGGCCTACAGCACCTTCTTGCCTTCGCCCTTCTGGATCGACGGGACGTAGTCCTCCAACTCGCGCAGGACCCGCGAATCCGTCAGGTCGATCACCTTGCGTTTCTCGTGCGACATGTAGGCCGCCAGGATCAGCATGGTAATCAGCTTGCCATACTCGAGGTTGAGCTTGGCGTCCTTGCCCTGCTCGAACGCGGTCAGCGCGTCGATCCATTCGGCGACGTAGCCGTACAAGTCGGCCTCGTTGGGCTGCAGGATCAGCGAGCCGCGCGTGGCTTGGGATTTCTCCAGAGCCAACTCGCTGTCCACGACGGCGGCGGCCGCCGCATCGCTGATGAAGATCCCGGATGGCGATTGCAGAGAATTGACCGTGTACGAGTAGCCCGGACCGAAGGTCTCCATCAGCAGCCGCAGACCGGGGGCATCGTAGATCCAGGAATTCGTCGCCTGCACGACGCAGCGACGGCCGCTCTGGGGGTCCTTTAGCTCAAGCGTGACGGTCGAGTAGTCCTCCGCCGGTGTCTTGGTATAGTCGACACCACGTGCCTTGAGTTGGCTGAGCCAGGGCTCCTTGCCCCATTTCAGAAGGGCCATGGTCGCATTGATCGAAACCGGCTTGAGGTAATCCAGTGGCTTACCCTGCGGCGTAAGCATGAACATCCCGCAGGCGATGCTGTGGCAGCCCATGTCGCAGCAGACGCCGCCGCCCTGGGTGGTGGGGTCCCAGAACCACGGTTCGTGAGGACCGCCATGCTCCTCGGCGCTGCGTGCCAGGTGAGCCGGTCCCATCGCCTTCTCGACGCCGGCGAGCTGGTGCCGCGCCTGAACGATTGAGGGCATGTGGATCTGGTTCTCGAAATACGCGGTCGGAATGTTCATGGCCTTGGCGATCCGCACGAGCGTGTCTGCCTCTCGGAGGGTGCGGGCCAAAGGCTTCTCGACGATGATTCCTTTCAGCGTCGCGCCGCCCTCCACGGCCTGGGCGATCTGACGCATGATCTCGAGACGGGCGAAGTTTGGAGCGAAGATGCATACGACATCGACCGCTTTGGCCAATTCGGCGACGCTGGCGTAGACCTGCGTATCTCCGAGGCGGTCCTGGCGGGCTGCCCGGGCCAGTTCCTCGGCACCCTTGGGGGCATAGACTCCGGCGAACTCGCCGATTCGTACGGAACGCAGGGCTCGCTCGTGAAATCCCGCTACAAAGCCGGCCCCAATCATGCCTATCTTCAGCATCGTCGGTCTCCTTTAAAGACGCTGGTTCATTATGATCGCATGCCGTGTCGACATGGCGACCTCGGCACGTCGGCCCGATGTCCTTCGAGTCTGTCACGGTAGCCTTTTGTCTACAGATAGTCCCCCTCGCAGGCAAGCAAAAAAGCCGGCCGGTGCAGATCGGCCGCTGCCGCAAAGGATTGCGTTTGCGGTGGGAAAGACGGCCGTCTTGGGGCTGGCCGAGGCAACGACAGGACGGATCGGGGGGATGCCAGGCCGGGCTCAGGTTTTGGAAGAATCTTGTTGACAATTGAGCTTTTTTGATGTAACATTTTTTTGATTTTTGTCGGTGGGCGTTCTTCACCCCCTCAGGAGCAATGCTCTCTGACAGAGTCGTGGCGTCGCATTCCAGTAGCAGAGAGGGACGAAGGAGTAGCATCGTGAGCACAGGTAAGGTGAAGTGGTTTGATGCCAAGAAGGGGTTCGGTTTTATCACGCCGGACGACGGAGGCGAGGACCTGTTCGTGCATTTCTCGAATATCGAGGCCGACGGGTTCAAATCCCTGCTCGAGGGTCAGGAAGTGGAGTATGTGGTTGGTCAGGGGAGGAAGGGACCACAGGCAACGAACGTCCGTCCAGGGTAACGGTACGGCAGAGGATTCGGATAGGAAGGACCTTGGGCCCCGCTCTTCGAGCGGGGCTTTTTTCTTGTTCCCTTCAGGCGAGCGGACAATCTATCGGAACGGTCGGGCCCGCGTCGGACGCCGTCCGCCAATGCCGAGTCCGCGAGGGGGGATTTGTATAAAAGACACTTGATAGTCCTGCCGAGGTGTTCTTGTGGAGCCGAAGAAGGGCGGTTCTCAGGGCACAATATCCGGCTTCATTGGCCTGCCGAAATGCGGGTGTTTCATCCGAGCGAGTCTGGAGCTATTGCGGACCTGGAGGGTTCTTGTTGACTTGGCTGTGCATTCGTCCCTTCGGGCAGGGGGGCGACGCGATCGGGTGGTCACGACGGAGGAGTTGACGATTGGCTCAGGTCCTTGCGGAGCTGGCGAATCTGCTTCATCACCTCGTTGATCCGCCACTCGAGCGAGGAGAGGATCCAGAATTCGAAATGGGCGATGCGCATCTGGGCGTGGATCAGATAGATGATCTTGACCGACAGCGTGACGGTGGCCAGTTCGATCATGGGCAGTTGTCACTTCTCGCCGGCGACGATGGACACGATTACGCACGAGACGACGATGACGATGAACAGGGTATTGACCAGCCGGACCCGCGTCTTGGGCACGCCGCCGATCTTGCCGATGATGGCGCGGACGCGCTCCTTCTCCTTCTGGAAATTCTCCAATTCCTTGCGAAGATCTTCGAGCTCGCTTTCGATCTGGTCGGCTTGTCCGCACGCGTGTTCCTCGGCCATAGGATTCCTCTGGTCCCATTCTGCAGGGGCACTTCCGTTGTCCCCGTTTCGACCCCGGCAGACTATCGGTTCACGGGGGATTCTGCAAGCACGGTCTTGGCCAAAGCACCAAGCCCTTTACCGGCGCCCCACCCGCTGGGCGGCTATGTCGAGGTTCCTGTTGCAGCGGGGACAGCGGACCGTCTCGCCCCGGAAGTTGGGGGGGACCTTGAGGCCGAGGCCGCAGGGACAGGCCAGGAAGGCGAAGCCGTTAACCTTTCGCATGATATCACCGATCTGGTGGATTTGTCTTGGGGCCTTCTCGTCCCCGGGCGACGGCGTCTGGCCCGGCCGCAGATCAACCGCCTCGTCCCTCAAAGCGGTCGCCGGGACGATGTTCTTCGAACGCGTTACCTTCGTGAAGGCCTCGGCATAGTCTCGATACGAAGCACCCTGGGACATGCTACGCAGGATGCGGATGCGTTCGGAGATCGGCGGGTGGGTGCTGGTCAGATCGGACAGCTTCATCTGGCCCTTCTTCTTGAAGGGATTGACGATGTACATCGGTGCGGTTGCCTGATTGGCCGGGCCCAGTTGCGGGGCCGGATCGGAGGCGATCTTCTCCAGGGCGCTGGCGAGCCCTTCGGGGTAGCGCGTCAGCCTCGCGGCGCCGGCGTCCGCCAGGTACTCCCGCCGACGCGACAGGGCAAAGTAGAGCAGTTGGGCCATGATAGGGGCGAGGATCGCGACGAGGACCGCGATCAGGAGCAGGACGATCTGGGCCTGGCCCTGGCCGCGGCCGCCGCTCGAATAACGTCGCCTCGACCCCATCGAGCTGTAGAACATCCCTCGCAGAAAGGTCTGCGACAGGAGCACGATGCCGCCGAGCATGATGCCCGCAAGAGTCACGTAGAGGATGTCGCGGTGGAGGATGTGGCTCATTTCGTGCGCGACCACACCCTGAAGTTCGTCGCGGTTGAGCCGGGCGAGCAGGCCGGCCGTGACGGCGATGGATGCGGTTTGAGGACTGCGGCCGGTGGCGAAGGCGTTCGGGGCCGGATCGTTGATGATGTAAACCTTCGGCATGGCCGGCAGACCGGCCGCAATCTTCATCTCCTCGACGACGTTGAACAGTTGCGGATGAACATCGTGGTCGACTCGCCGAGCGCGACTGGCCGCCAGCAGGATCTGGTCGCCCGAGGACAGACTGATCAGAGCCAGCACCAGCCACAGCACGGTCGCGACGCCCAGACCGATCCATCCGCCGTCAGGGCCGAATACCGCCAATCCGATCACGCCGCCGACCAGCAACAGGACGAAAGCCATCAGGGCCATCAAGAGGATCGAGTGTCTCTTGTTCGCTCTAATCAGTTCCCACATGCGCCATCCCTACATCCGTTTGTCCCACGGAGCGGTTTCCTCTGGGCATACCACCTCCTTTGTCCCCCGATCCGGCCCACGCGCCGGGCACGCCAGGAGCACGAGACCGTTCTACTACGAGAAACTGACCTTGGGGACAGCGCGCTCCGCGGTGCTCTCAACCTGGAAGAAGTCGCGCTTCGTGAAGCTGCACATTCCCGCGATGATGCTCGACGGGAACATCTGGATCTTGTTGTTGTAGAACAAGACCTGGTCATTGTAGTTCTGGCGCGAGAAGGCGATCTTGTTCTCCGTGCCGGTCAGTTCTTCCTGAAGGGCCAGGAAATTCTGGTTGGCCTTCAGTTCGGGGTAGTTCTCGACCACGAGCATGAACTTGCTCAGCGCATCGGCGAGCTGGCCCTCGGCCTTGGCGGTCTCGGCGACGCTCTTGGCGCCCATCGCCTGGCTGCGGGCCCGGGTGATGGCCTCGAAGGTCTCACGTTCATGCTTCATGTAGCCCTTGGCGGTCTCGACGAGGTTCGGGATCAGGTCGTGCCGGCGCTTCAACTGTACGTCGATCTGCGACCAGGCGTTGTCCACCTGATTTCGCAGCCGGACCAAGGCATTGTAGATGCCGATCACGAACAGGGCCAAAACAACCAGCAGGCCGACGAAGACCAGCAGTACGATCAGTGCTCCTGACATCGGTTCTCCCTTCAATTGGACGGAACGATTCCGTTCGCGTTATGACGATTTGCCCTTCTTCAGAATCAATGCCACGACAATCAGTACAGCCGCGACGCCCACGAGGATCAACGTCCAACTACTCATTCCTGGATCCTTTCCAAAACGTACTACAGCCAAAAACATGAAAGTCATGCCAACACGCTGTATCAGGGACCGGGCAACTCGCCGGTGAGCCAGCGGCGGTCGAATCGCGCCAGGATGATCCGTTCGTATGGACTGGCTTGGCCACCTTCAAACAGACACGCGATCGCGCCGTCGGGGAGGACTGCCAGGGACGAATAAGCGGCCGGTCCGGGCCAGACAAGCCGTTCGACGGGCCAAGTCCTGCCCCCGTCGCGACTGAGGCGGACGGTCATGTCCCGGCGTACGCCACTCTCACCGTGCGCGGGGTTGGAGAACAGCAGGCAGTCGCGGTCCTGTTCTTGTGGTCCATCGTATCGCACAAGGCTTGCCTGACAGATCGGCTCGACGAGGGCCGGATCGTGTCGGACCTGCGACCAGGTCATTCCGCCGTCCCGGCTGGTCGCGACAGCCCGTGTCGTCACGGACCGGTCGTAGTTCCGCATGTTCATCAGGAGCGTCCCATCAGCCAATTCCACCACCTGGCACTCATTGACCGCCGGCCGGATCGCGCCGCCGAGCTGCCAGGTCCGACCGTGGTCGTCGCTGAAGATCACGTGCGAGTTATAGCCGGTGGGGTCCTCGGGGCAGACGACGCTGTGGTCGCAGGGAATCAGCAGCCGACCCCGCCAGGGGCCTCGCTCCAGTTGAATCCCGACGCCCGGGCCGGTGGCGTACCAGCGCCACTCCGGTCGTTTGGTGGTTTCGGTGATCTGGCGCGGCGCCGACCATGTCCGGCCGTCGTCTTCGCTGTACGTCACGAACACACGCCGTGTGTCCCGACCTGTGTTCTGCATGATCTGACTCTCTGTGTCCTGCCCGTGGTTCCAAGTCATGGTCAGCCAGATCGTGCCCGTCTGTTGGTCCACGACTGGACATGGATTGCCGCAGGTGTTGTCCGCATCGTCCCAGACGACCCGTTGGGGGCCCCAAGTCCTGCCGCCATCCTCCGACCGTCTGACGAGCAGGTCGATGTTGCCCGAATCGCCCCGACCGCTTTTTCGTCCCTCACAGAACGCCAGAAGCGTTCCTTTCCCGGTCACGAGCAGGGAGGGGATTCGATACGTGTGATATCCGTCGTTGCCAGCGACATAAAGATCGGTCAAGGCGACTTTGCGTTCCGCTGCTCGCTGATCCAACTCCGAGAGCTTCAGGCGGACGCTGACGATGTAGGGCTGCTCATCCCGGGTCCAGTGGCCATAGGTGGTGGTGATGAACGTACCGTCGTCGGGGAGCAACTCGAGGCCCGGATAGGCGCAGTCGGCCCCTTTGGTGTTGTCCATCAGGCGGACGCGGTACTGACCTTCACGGCCTTCGACGATGTCGTCGTATGTACCCACCCAACCGACCCAGTCGCCTTTGGTGGGGCTGATGTGCGTGGTGTCTCGGAACGTGACGAAAAGGCGCCCGTCGGGGGCATACTTGCCCACATGACGGTCCCCGGTCAGTGCGGCCGGAAGCTCGCGCGGCTCGCTCCATGTTTGACCTTCGTCGTCGGAAAAGATCACAAAGGAATTGAACTTGCGGCTGTTCTCCCGCAGCAGGACGGCGATCTGCCGTCCATCCGGCGAGCGGATCAGGCCCGGCTCGCACAGGTGAGCCTCCGGATGCTCGGCGATGACGGTTGGTTGACCCCACGTCAGCCCGCCGTCCTGCGAGAGGGTCTTATAAACGCGGAACCGCGTCACCTTGCCCTCGTTCCGAAGGAATCGGCCGTCGTCGTGGAACAGGGCCATGTAGTCGCCGTTCGCCAGACGCTCGACGGAAGCCATCGCCACGATCCCGCCGAAGTCACCGATCGGCTCCAGGGCGGTCCAGTTGTGGCCGTCGTTCTCAGAAACGGCCATCCGGATCGGGTAGAGACCGGAGAACAGAATCAGCCTCTTGCGGCCTTCGTGATCGACGACACGGTGTATCGTAGGGGTCTCCTGCGACGTCGCCCAGTTTTCGGGCGTCGGCAGGCGATCCGACCAGGTCAGGCCCGCATCGGCGCTGCGCTTCATCACGATCGCGCCGCGACCGTGGCCCTTGGGGTAAACAGCCAGGATCGTGCGATTGTCCTCGAGCAGCACCGTGGTGGGATGTCCCAGATACTGGCCGGCCTCGCGATCGACCACCGTCTGACGCTGCGTTTCGCCCGACAGATCCACCACCGGGATGGAATAACTCTTCGGCAGGGCTGGTGCCGCGCCCTTCCCGGCAGCCGGCAGCAGCAGGAGGGCCAAGGCCACAGTGATGCGGAAGATTACGTTCGCCATTGTCGCGCCACCTACTTCTGCTTCGATTCGTCGTGAGCGAACATATCTGCGAGCAGCTTCTGGACGCGGCTGTCCTCGTCGATCTGTCCTCGATCGAGAACGTCCTTCAGTTCGCCGCTGTCGAACCAGAGCCCGTCACCCCGGCGGCACTTGTCGATCAGGAGGGCGGGTTTGGAACGACCCACAACGACCTTGGCCATCCTCTTGTCACAGATGGGACATTTGCGGACACGCTCAGTGGCGGAGGGCTCCTCCTGGAACGAGGCCAGCAGCGCGGCCGCCTTTCGCGGGTCGTCCAGGAGCAACTCCAACTCACCGGCGTCGAGCCAGATGCCGCCGCAATCGACGCAGTAGTCGATCTCGACATCCGCCAGTTCCAGCGTGATCATCGCGTTTCCGCACGACGGACAGTCCATTTGTGGCCTCCGGAGCCCTTTGATGCCTCAGAGCAGGCCCCTGTGCTACCGGGCCGCCTGTCTCTTCTATCGGTACAGACGCCCGAGGCGGCCCAATATTCGACTCACAACGTTCGGACCTGCTGACTTCGCCTCCTCACCGGAGGTCCGGACTTTTGCCTGCGGCGTCGACAGCCTCAGCGGGACACATGCTATAGCGGGAGTTGCGAGCCGTCAAGACATCCCGTTGTTGTGCCGCGACGGGACAGATCCCCATGGAACGCCCCCGCCGAAAAAGGACGCGAATTCTGTCAGGTGTCCACAGTGGTGTCCCGGCCCTCGCTATACGTCTTGGGAATACCCTCCCGGAAGCCGGCTCGTGGACCCGGCGAAGACGCAGGCGGCCGACGGGCTGTGTCTTCGCCACTTGTGTGCTCGTGCCCAAGTGCCGCATGCTCTTGGGGTTCGGACGTCACGAGACCATGCCTGAGCTGCGACACGCGGGGGTGCAGAGATTTGTCCTTGACCCCAACTGCCGTAACACTTAAGATGCAATGCCTTTACAGCGGTTGGTCAGGCGCCGGCCGCGATTTTCGAGGAAACGCTGCATGATCGTTGATTGTCATACGCACATTCGGTCCCTGGACGAGGCCGATATTGCGGAGCACCTCGCCGCCGCCGAGACGGTCGATGCCTGCGTCGTCCTGGCGACGCTCGATGGATCGCGTGACCGGGTCAACCGGACCGTAGCCGAATACGTCGGCCGACACGGCGACCGGATGATCGGATTTGCCGTCGTGGATCCCACCGAGGACCGGATCGATGACAAGAGTCTGATCGTGCTGACCGAAACGCTGGGCCTGAAAGGGTTCGTTCTGTATTGCTCCATGTCCGGCTTTCACCCCACCCACAGCCGGGCCATGCGGTTCTACGAGGCCGTCCGTGAGGCGGGCAAGCCTATCTTCTTCCATAACGGCAGCCACTCCCTCAAAGCCTCGGCTATTCTCGAGTACACCCAGCCCTATCTGCTCGACGAGGTGGCCCGGACGTTTCCCGACCTGAAGATCATCCTCGGGAACATGGGAGTGCCATTCGTCGAACAGACGCTGGCGATGGTGGGGAAACACGATTGTGTGTTCGCCGACCTGACCATCCGGCCCAGCAAGGTCTGGCAGACCTACAACATCGTCGTGGCCGCCCATGAGCGGGGCGTGATGGACAAGCTGCTGTTCGGCAGCGGCTTTCCGCTGAGCAGTGCCGGCGCGTGCATCGAGACACTCCTGGGCTTTAACATGCTCCTGTCCGATACAAAACTGCCCACCGTCCCTCGGGGCAGCATCCGCAACGTGATCGAGCGGGATTCGCTGGAGCTGCTCGGCATCGAGCACAGCCAGATCAAGCGTCAGGAGCGGCGGGCCCAGCCCGCCGGCCAGGAGCGTCCGGAAGAATAGACGCATCGGGTATGCAGCCACGTGCGTGAGCGACAGGCAGTGCCTATGGCAGAACCACGCAAGGAACCGAGAGAGGCCTGGGGCAGTAAGCTGGGAGTCATTCTCGCTGTTGCCGGCAGTGCCGTCGGCTTGGGCAATTTCCTTCGCTTTCCCGTCCAGGCGGCCAAGAACGGCGGCGGGGCGTTCATGATTCCCTACTTCATCTCATTTCTGCTGCTGGGGCTGCCGCTGATGTGGATCGAGTGGACCATCGGACGGTTCGGCGGCGGGTTCGAACGCAGCACCGCTCCGGGCATCTTCGAAACGGTCTGGCAGAAGAACCGGTTCATCAAGTACTTCGGTGTCATCGGCATCTTCGGCCCGACGATCATCTTCGTCTATTATACGTACATCGAGTCCTGGCTGCTGGGCTACAGCGTGTTCGCCCTGACGGGCCGGTATGCCTCCTGCACGGACCAGCCGAGCATGGCCGCTTTTCTGAAGGGCTATCAGGGGCTGGTGCACAACGAGTATTTTTCCGGTATCGGCACGGCGTATCTGTTCTTCCTGATCACCTTCGTAACCAACATGCTCGTCGTCGTGGTCGGGTTGCGGGCCGGCATCGAGCGAGTCTGTAAATTCGGGTTGCTGGTGCTGTTCGTCTTTGCGATCGTGATCATGATTCGCGTGTTGACGCTCGGGGCGCCGGATGCGGCACAGCCGGAGTGGAACGTCAACAATGGGTTCGGGTTCCTCTGGAATCCGCAATGGGCCAAGCTGAAAGAAGCCAAGGTCTGGCTGTACGCCGCCGGCCAGATCTTCTTCTCGTTGAGCGTCGGATTTGGTGTGATTCTGACGTATGCCAGCTACCTGCGCAAGCAGGATGATGTGGCCCTCTCCGGGTTGACGGCCTCGACGGCCAACGAGTTTGCAGAGGTCATCCTCGGTGGCAGCATCGTCATTCCCGCCGCCTTTGCCTTTTTCGGACCGTCGGGGACCCGGGAGATCGCGGAGGGAGGCGCCTTCAATCTGGGGTTCGTCACGATGCCGCTGGTGCTCCAGAAGGTGGCCTTCGGCCAGTTCTTCGCCTTCGCCTGGTTCTTCCTGTTGTTCATCGCCGGGGTCACCAGCTCCATCTCTCTGGCCTTGCCGGCGGTGGTGTTCCTCCAGGACGAGTTCAATCTCGATCGCAAAACGGCCAGCATCCTGTTCGCCATTGTGACCTTCAATCTCTGTCAGGTGGTCATCTTTTTCAATGGCCGGGGCGCCCTCGACGAGATGGATTTCTGGGGCGGGACATTCTGCGTGGTGCTCTTTGCGATGATCGAGGTCGTTCTGTTTGCCTGGGTCTTCGGGATGGACAAGGCATGGAGCGAACTGCACAGCGGCTCGGATATTCGCATCCCTCAGGTCTATCGGTTCATCATCAAGTACATCACTCCGCTGTTCCTGGTGCTGATCCTCGGATTCTGGTTCGTCCAGGAGGGTTGGCCGACACTGCTGCTGGAGAAGACGCCGGCGGAGAATGTGCCGTATGTGATTGGTACGCGGGTCCTGCTGATCGATCTGTTTGCGGCGCTGGCGTTTCTGGTCTGGCTGGCTTGGAGGAAACGTCAGAACGGGGAGACGGCGCGATGAGTCTGTCGGGATGGGTCTTTCTCGTGCTCAGTTGGGGCGCCATCCTGGCGCTGGTCGTTTTCTGTCTGAGCCGGACCTTCAAGAAGAAGACGTAAGATTCGCGCGACAGCCCACGATGCCGCCTCCGACCGCGCCGATCCTGCGTTTGACGTGGCGGGGCAATCCCCTTGCCGGCCTGCAGAAGGAGCGACCTGTGCATATCTACTTGGGCTTGAACCCGTCCTTGACGCGGCCCTCCGTGTACTTGCGGCAGGCGTCCTCCAGGTCGATGTCCGTTATGTTCGCCAGCGTGCACAGCCAGGCAAACACGTCGGCAAACTCCTCCGCCCGGTTCTCCGGGTCCCCTGAAGCCAGTGCCGTCGCCAGCTCTCCGACTTCCTCGATGAACCAGAGAAACGTGCGGGAGACACCGCGTTCCATGTCCCGCTCTTTGTATTTACGGGCAATCAGTTCCTGGAATTCCCGAATCTCCATGCTGCGCGCACAACCCAGCCGTTTCGAAATGTCCGACACGTACCACGATGAAGGCGCCGCCCACGGCAAATCCGGCGGCCAAGGCGCTTACTTCGCTGTGAGCAGGGTCGAGAGCTTGGCCTTTTGGAATACGCTCCTCGCCTGGGAAATGGCCTTGTTGTAGGCCTGTTCGGCCTTGACGCCGTATTTGTCCTTGCCGGCCTGCTCGGCCAGATTCAGTTCGCCCGTCAGCGGGCCATCCACCGCCTCGATAATCTCCAACATTGTGATCTTGCTCGTGGGCTTGGCCAGCGAGAAACCGCCGCGCGGACCCCGCTTGCTGCGCAGCACGTTGGCGCGAACCAGTTGCTGCAGGATTTTGAGCAGGTATTCCAGCGGAATGTCGTATTCTTTCGAAACGTCCTGGGACAACACCACCCCTTTTCCCTGGTGCTTGGCGATATAACCGACGGCCAAAAGGGCGTATCCTGTCGATCTGCTGACTCTCATGTCGTTCTCCTTCTGTCCTTCCAGAACTACCGGTGATTCCTTTTCATCCTCTTCCATGCAGCGGTCTCGGCATCCGCCGAGCACGTGGGGCCCGGCTCTCGGGGGCCTGCATAGAAGACCCGTGGCCGGGAGAGGAAGCACTGCAATTCAGAACGTCTCATGGACCCCACGATTGCCTGTCTGTTGTGTCGGCGACCGGCCACAACACTCCCGCGACCGCCGCGCTGATCTGCCAGTAGTATCCATTGTCTACTCCGAATAGCAAGAGATTTCTTGTCAGAAAAATGGGAATTTGTCCGGCGCGGAGCGGCCGGCCCGGGCCCGTGAGAACCGGGCAAAAATCGCGGCGCGGTCCAAAATCCTTGACAGGAGTGTGGATGTCCCTTACGATGCATGCTTTCTTGGACGTTTTTTCGGGAGACCTGAGCCATGGCTGCCATTCAGCCTCGAGTCAGTGTGGAGTATCTGGAAGGTGCCACCGTGGTGGCATTCACGGATGACAAGATTCTGGAGGATATGGATGTGCGCGCTCTGCGGGAATCCATCGAGGCTGTGATCGAGCAGGCCGGGAACCTCCATCTGATCCTGGATTTCCGACACGTCCGTTTTCTGTCCTCGGCCGTATTGGGTCTGCTGATCCGCGTCAGCAAACGCGTCGCCGAGCAGGGCGGGCAACTGAAACTCTGCAATATTCACCCCGGAATCTACGAGGTCTTCAAGATCACCCGGCTGACCAACGTATTCGATATCTATGAAGATGTGAACAGCGCGACGCAGAGTTTTTCTGACCATCGATAGACGCGCCGTTTGCGGTTGGGGTAAGATGGTGACGGAGTCGGCGGGTGGCCGGGTTGACGCCTACCGACCCTCCGGAGTTAGACACGGGAAGGTATTGCGCTATGGCGTCCGAGGCGCCGATCCAGTGTTCCATGATCGTGGAAAGCAAGCCAACCGCTATGAGCGGTCCCTGCCGGCAGATTCTGCAGGCGATGAAGGAAAAGGGATTCGGCAAGGACGACGTATTCGCCGTGCATCTGGCGCTGGAGGAGGCGTTCCTCAATGCGGTCAAGCACGGCAACAAGATGGACCCGCGCAAGACCGTAACGATTGAGTATGCGATCGATCAGGAGAAAGTGGAGATCCGTATCCAGGACCAAGGGGCGGGGTTCAATCCCCGGAACGTTCCCGATCCGCGTATCGGGGAGAACCTTTATCGGCCGGAGGGTCGCGGTCTTCTGCTGATGAGTGCGTACATGCACGTGTTCGAGTACAACGAGCGTGGCAACGCCGTTCACATGATTCGGTACAAGGATCGGCCGATCGCCGGTTCCGGTGATATGGCGGAGGCGTGATCGCTACAGGGTGCTGCTCTGCCAGGTCGGCCAGAAAGCAGGCCTTGCGGACTCCCGTGTTCCTGCTGCCGGCCTGCCCCATCTGTTTGCCTCGCCTTCCTGCGTGGCCGGAACGATTCGTCCAGCCGGTCGCATCAGGCATGCGGATCCACCGCTTTGACCGTCCGATAAGTCCAAGGGCTGCCCTGTCCTGGGCCGACATTCGGCTTGCGGAAGCGGATCGCGGACATCGACCGAATCGTTCGCAAAGTTGCCGCCGCATCTGGTCGAATTCCATTCCGATGAAATGGTTTGTCGGTTTGATGGGAAGGACTCAACGCCATGGATATGTACGATGCGGTGTTCTCCGCCAGCTACGCGCTGAACGAGCAAGTCGCCCGACGGGTCTTTGATGCCCTCGGGGAAAGCGGTCCGCTTCTGGCAATCATGGATCGCAGCGGCAACTGCTGGGCCAGTGATCCGGAGGTGTTCGACCGGATGTGTCCCGGTGACACTGTCCTGGAGGACCTCTGGGCCCAGGTTGATGACGGTCACGAACCCGTCATCACCCAAGTGGCAGACAAGAGTGTGGCGACAGCCCAGTTGGCCACGGAGCACACCAACTGCGGCTATCTCGTACTGATCCTGGCGGGTCGCGAGGCGCCGGGCAACCAGACCGTCCGGGACCTGGTGGAGGCGCTGTTCAGCCAGATTGCCCTGGTGGCCAGGCTCATCGAGACGTCCAGCCTGCTCAGTGACACACAGGTCAAGTGCTACAGCGCCTACGGCACGAGCGACGCACCGGCGAACTGACGGGCTCGCGCCGGGTCCGGCGCGACGCGGGGCCTGTGAGTTTTGGGATTGCGACCGGCGGTGTCCGTGCTATAATGCAGCGGTTCGGCGGCGCCAACGTGATGCAGGCCGCAGGGCGACGGACGTCAGGTGAGATCGGGGCGATGTAGTGAAGTTCCAGGTATTCAAAGACGGCAAAGCGGTCGAGTCCTTTACTCCGTGTGGCGCGTATCTCTTCGGTACCGACGGCATCAGCGTTCGTCGTACGAAGATCGTTTTCAAGAAGGGCTGCATCGAGTGCATCCGACCGAACATGGAGACGGCGGGCCTGACCCTGCTGTGGCCCATCGACGGTTTCGGCCGGATCATGCTTCCGACGACCTGTCTGCCGGAACGCGAACGCCCGTACATCCTGAACGTCGAGATCGTCCGGGCCAAACTCATGCAGATCACGAATCGCCGCGAGGACTGGTTATTCTTCGACGAGATCGAGGGGATGGAAGGGGTCGCCAAGGAGTCGCAGAACCTGTTCATCGACGCGATCCAGAACCTGCGCGATCCGGAGCGCGCCTCGCAACTCGCCGACGAATCGCTTCGCAAGGCGATGATCTACTCCGAGAAACTGGCCGTGCGTCAGGGCAAGATGCTCTTCGACCGACGCCGCAAGAGCCAGGGTTTCAGCCGGGGGTGTCTGGGATGTCGGATCGATCCGGCTCTGATGAACAAGTCGGTGTACGTCGATCGGCTGGCGGAACTGTTCGCTTCGGTTACGGTCCCGATCAATTGGGCGAGGATCGAATCCCGACAGGGACACTACGATTTCTCCGATCTGGACGCGTGCATCACGATGCTCAGTCGGCGCAAGGCCGTTCTCAGCGCCGGCCCGCTGCTGCATTTTTCGAAGGAGAGCCTGCCGGACTGGCTTCTTCGCTCCGGCCTGGGGTTCGAGAAGATTCGCGAGGCGGCCTACCAGTTCATTTCGAAGGTCGTGGGACGCTATGCGGCGGTAGTGCACCGCTGGTACGTCATCAATGGACTCAACGCGGTCAACCAGTTCAACTTCAACTTCGAGCAGATTCTGGAGATGACGCGCGCCGCGAACATGGCCGTGCGGGCGGCCGGCAGCCGCGGCGTTCGCGTCATTGAGGTCAGTTGCCCGTGGGGCGAGTACTACGCCACCACCCCGGGAAGCATCCCGCCGTTTGTGTACATGGACATGGTCGTCCAGAGCGGGACCAGTTTCGACGCGTTCGGATTGCAGATGCGATTCGGCAAGGACGAAACGGGAATGCACCTGCGGGACATGATGCAGATTTCATCGATTCTGGATTGTTTCGCTCCGGTGGCCAAGCCGTTGCATATCACGGACGTCCAGATTCCCAGCGAGAGCGGCAAGGGGCCGTTCGACGTCGAGGTGGCCGGATTGTGGCACCGTAAGTGGGATCAGACCCGACAGGCGCAGTGGCTCGACCGGTTTTATAAGATTGTCCTGAGCAAGCCCTTTGTCGAGGCCGTGAACTACGGGACGCTGGCGGACGGTCCGAACGATGTCATTGCCCACAGCGGATTGCTGACGGAGCAGTTGGAGCCCAAGGAGGCGTTTGCGACGCTGAAGCGGCTTCACGTGTCGATGTTCAAGCGGTAGAAAATCAACCAGCCGGAAGCGAAGTACAGGCGTGCTATGACGCTGAACGATTCGTGTGCGAGCGAGGGTGAGTGCAGGCGGTCCCTTCAGTCCATCGGACTGCTTGTCTGCTCGTTTCTTGCCATGACAGTCGCGATCTGCTTTGGCATGCGGGGTCTTGTTGGCGGCGACGCACGAGTGATCCACCCCCACGAGAAGATCAATCCCAACACGGCGCCAGTCGGCAGTCTGATTCGACTGCCCGGCATCGGGCTGACGCGGGCCCGCGCGATTGCGGCCTACCGTGATGTTGTGCGCCAGCAGACCGACGGCATGGCCTTCGCCGGCCCCGAGGACCTTGAGCACATCAAGGGGATCGGCCCAAAGACCGCACAGGACATCGCAGAATGGCTCGAGTTTGGTTCGTTTGCCGTCGACGGTTCCGTGTATCCTGCGGGCGATCCGCCGGGTCGATGACCCATCTGCGTGGTTCCTCGCCTCGCCGTACGGTTTGTGCGCGCCCCGCCCAGGCCATCCGCAATTGACGTTGGACGGCGGTTTGTGGTACAATCAGACCGTCGGGCTTCCGGCTGCGTCCGGGAAGGCCTTCTCGCTGAGGAAAAGCAGCGACGCCGCATCGATTCAAAAGGGAGGACCAAAGGTGGGCATGTCGGTCAGAACCCTCGGTGTTGTCGCGCTGATGCTCTGCACAGGGGGCGGTTTGGTTGCGGCTTGTTTCGGGCAGGACGGCGCCTCTGTGGTGATCAACGAGTTGCTGGCCTCGAACCATCAGAATGGGAAGGACCCCCAGGGCCAGTATGACGACTGGATCGAGCTGTACAATCCAACTGATGCGTCCATCGACGTCGGCGGGATGTATCTGACGGACAACGCTGATGATGCGACGCGATGGCAAATGCCGACCCGCAGTCCTTCTCTCACGCGGATCGCGGCGGGGGGCTTTTTTGTGATATGGGCCGACGGCGATGTTGACGATCCGGGTCTGCACGCGGGGTTCCGGTTGAACGCGGGAGGAAATGAATTGCGTCTGTATGCCGCCGACGGCAAAACCCTGATCGACCGCGTGAAATACGCAGAGCAGTCGCCGGACGTCTCCTACGGCCGGCTTCCCGACGGCGTCGGTTCCTGGCAGCTACTTGGACTCCCCACCCCGGGATCGACGAACGTCTCGGTGTACGCCGGGTTTGTGGACGACCTGCGTTTCAGCCATGAACGCGGTTTCTATGATGCGCCTTTCGAACTGCGTATCACGTGTGACACGCCCGGCGCGACCATCTACTATACGTTCGACGGCAGCGAGCCCGGCGCCGACACCGGACGCGGACGGACCGGCACGGTGTATACCGGTCCCATCTTCATCATGGGCACGACGTGCCTGCGGGCTTGTGCAGTCAAGGAAGGATGGAAATCAAGCCCCACCACAACGCACACCTACATATTCCTCGACAACGTGGTGGCTCAAGCACGGTTCCCTTCGGGCTTTCCCACCACCTGGGGCGGGACCCCGGCCGACTATGAGATGGACCCCGACATTGTCAACGACCCTCGGTACAAGGACCTGGTGAAGCCGTCGCTGTTGTCGATTCCCTCGATGTCTCTGGTGACAACCAACGAGGATATGTTCAGTGCGCAGAGAGGCATCTACGCCAACCCCAACTCGAGGGGGGAATTGTGGGAGCGGCCCGCCTCGGTCGAATGGATCTACCCCGACGGTCGTGACGGCTTCCAGATCAATTGTGGCGTGCGAATCCAGGGCGGGGCCTTTCGGAGCTGGAGTCTGACGAAGAAGAAGTCGTTTCGGCTTCTGTTCAAGAGCGCCTACGGGGCTTCGAAGCTGCGATATCCGTTGTTCGGGGACGGCGCGGTGGACCAGTTCAACACGATTACCCTGCGTGCGGGGGCCAACGACGGCTATGCCTGGAATGCGGCAAGGTATACTGAGCAGTACACGCGGGACGAGTTCGGCCGTCAGCTCCAGAGAGCGACGGGGCACGTCGCACCGCACGGGATGTTCGTCCATCTGTACGTGAACGGTCTCTATTGGGGTCTCTATAACCCGGTGGAGCGTCCCGATGCGTCTTTCTCCGCCAGTTACTACGGAGGTGATGAGGACCAGTGGGACGCCCTTCACGTCGATGAGGTGGAGGATGGGGACCGCAACGCCTGGAACCAGATGGTGAGCCTGTGCCGCAGCGCCGCCACGTCGCAGGAGGCGTACCAGAGGCTCCAGGGGAACAATGCGGACGGCACACGCAATCCGGGTTATCCCGTGCTTCTGGACGTGACCAACTACATCGACTATCTCATCGTCAATCTCTGGGGCGGCAACTGGGACTGGCCCTGGAAGAACTGGTGGGCCGGACGCGACCGCTCGTCCGAGAGCACCGGATTCAAGTTCTACACCTGGGATTACGAGAACACGATCGGGAACAATCTGGACCGCTCGCCGCTCAACAAGAATGCGTTGCAAAACAACTTCTCCTCAGCCGGCGAGCCGCATCAGTATCTTGTGGGCAATCCCGAGTATCGGATGCTCTTTGCCGACCGTGTGCATCGCCTTCTCCTCAACGGCGGCGTGTTGACGCCCGAGTCGCTGATTCCTCGATACGAGAGGCTTTCCGGGCAGGTGGAGCTGGCCATCATCGGAGAGTCCGCGCGGTGGGGCGACGAGCACCACAGCACGCCGCTGACGCTGGAGGACTGGTACGACCGGGACGAACGATACAACGACGGACGGGCCGGACGAGGCTGGATTCTCAACTACTACTTGCCGCAGCGGACGGGGATCGTGCTTCAGCAGTTTCGCGATGCCGGGTTGTATCCCAACGTGGACGCGCCTGGTTTTTATGTCGAAGGTCGCTATCAGCATGGTGGCGCCGTCAGCACAGGAAGCGAGATCGCGATGCGAGACGCGGATGGCACAATCTGGTACACGCTCGACGGAAGCGATCCGCGACTTCCTGAGCGCACGGCTTCGGCCGGCGCTGACGATGCGTTGCTGCTGGTCGCGGAGGATGCGGCCAAGCGTGTGTTTGTCCCCTCGATCCCGATCGATCCGACCTGGCGAAGCAGTCCGGCCTTTGACGATTCGGCTTGGACCAGCGGCACGGGAGGGGTTGGTTATGAGCGAAGCTCAGGTTACGAGACGTTCTTCGATATCGACGTCGCCGGATCGATGTATGGTCGCAGCACGACCTGCTATATTCGAATTCCCTTCGATGTTTCTCAGGATGTTCTGGCGGATCTGCCGAATCTGATGCTCAACGTGCGGTATGATGACGGGTTCGTCGCGTACCTCAACGGTGTGGAGGTTGCACGACGCAATTTCGAGGGCGAGCCGATCTGGACTTCGGCGGCCAGCGCCCAGAATTCCGATCTCGACGCTGTCGAATTCGAAGCGATTGATATCTCCGCCGGGCGCGACGCACTGCATGCCGGGCAGAACCTCCTGGCCATTCAGGCGCTGAACATCTCCTCGACGAGTTCGGATTTTCTGTTTTCTGCCACGCTCGGGGCGGTCCGAAATGCCTCAGGCGGCACGGGCGGTGGGATCTCGCCGGCGGCGGTCCGCTACACGGAACCGCTGACACCGAGCCGGAGCGTGCACATCATGGCGCGCTCGTTGCAGGGTGGCGTGTGGAGTGCGTTGAATGAGGCGACGTTCAGTGTCGGGCCGGTGGCCGAGAGTCTGCGGATCAGCGAGGTCATGTACCATCCGCTCGATCCGAACGCCGAGTACATCGAGCTGGTCAACGTCGGCCGCGAGGCGATCAACCTGAATCTCGTCGCGTTCACCGACGGCGTGGACTTTGTTTTTCCGGACGTCGCGCTGGCGGCAGGGGCATACGTGCTGGTGGTTCGTGACCTGTCTGCTTACGAAGCGGCGTACGGCGACGGAGGGAATATCGCCGGACAGTATGCCGGCAGTCTGGACAACGCGGGCGAGCGAATCGAGTTGCAGGATGCGGCCGGACAGGTCATCCAGTGCTTCCGTTACCAGGACGACTGGTACGATCTGACCGATGGGGCGGGCTTCTCACTGACGGTGCGAGACCCTCGGACGGCCGGAACTGAGAGGCTGGACGAGAAGAGTCTCTGGCGTCCCAGCGCCGAAGCGGGCGGCTCGCCCGGCTATGACGATGCGGGGCTTGTTCCGGAGTTGGGGGCGGTGGTGATCAACGAGATCCTGGCCAATCCCGCCGGCGGGGCCTGTGACTGGATCGAGCTGCACAACACGACGAGCGAGGCGATCGATGTGGGCGGCTGGTTCCTCAGCGACGACGCCGACGACCGGCTGCGGTACGAGATCGCCTCGGGTACGGTGCTTGCCGCCGGCGGCTATCTGGTGTTCGAGGCCGATGCGACGTTCGACAACGGCGAGGATCCGGGCTGTCGGGTTCCGTTCGGACTGAGCCGCAGCGGTGAGACGCTGTACCTGCACTCGGGTGCCGACGGGGTGCTGACGGGCTACAGCGTGCAGGAGCAGTTCGACGCCTCGGAGCGGGGCGTCTCGCTGGGCCGGCATCGCCAGAGCACGGGAGGGTACCACTTCGTATCGCTGAGTGTCCCGACGCCGGGAGCGGCGAACGCCGAGCCGCGGGTCGGTCCGGTGGTGATCAGCGAGATCATGTACCATCCGGCCGATCCGTCGGTGGCCGAATACGTCGAGCTGCTGAACATCAGCGACGGTCCGGTGACGCTGTACGATGCGGAGTTGGGTATTCCGTGGCGGTTCACGGACGACCCGGATGATCCGAAGATCGATCTGCGTTTTCCGTCCGATCCGCCGATCACGTTGGCGCCCGGGGGGCATCTGCTGCTGGTGAAGGACCGGCTGAACTTTGCCATCGCCCACGGCGAGGTGTCGGGGGTTCCGCTGTTGCCCTGGGGGCCGGGCAGGCTGCCTGACGACGGCGGCAGGATAGAGCTCAGCAAGCCCGGCGCGGTGGCCGCCGACGGGACGGTGAGCTGGATTCGGGTGGATCGGGTGGTGTACGGCGACGGTTCGCATCCGGGGGCCTTGGGCGAGGGGGTTGATTCGTGGCCGGCTGAGGCGGACGGGCGAGGGCTGTCGCTGCACCGGACCCCTGCGGCCTCGTACGGCAACGACCCCGCCCACTGGCAGGCCGCAACCCCCTCCCCCGGAGATGCTCCCCGATAGCATAGCTGTGTAACCGCCGTCCGGTCCGTTCGCTCTACCATAGTGCTGCAATAAAGCCGAAAAGGGTTTTTGCGGGCACGGCAGGGGGAACGAACCCGGGTGTCTGCAGGGTCCGCTAACGCGATTCTAATAGTCCCTTGACGGGGGCAGATGACTTTTGGTAAAATAGGAAAAGAACTGGGGCTGCGCTCAGTGTATCCAGCCCCTGAAATGGCGGTGTGAGTGGAGGAATTCTTGCTGGGGGTACGTGGGCTTTCCAGTTACTTCTGGCAAGGCAAACTGCGCCGGCTTCGAAAACAGACAACCGGACGGGGGATTCCCGAACGCAGCGACGCCCATTGGATTGGTAAGAAACATCAGCATGACGACAGGCCAGACAACGGGAAAGACGGGAGACTGCGTTCCTTCGCCGGCGGGCAAGCACAGGGCCGGTCCGGTGCCGACGGCCAAGAAGAGCGGCGACCGCATGTTGGCGTGCCGCTACGAGTTGAAGTACCTCGTCAGTGACGCCAAGGCGGCGGCGATCGAACGGTATGTGCGGCCATTTCTGGAATACGACCGGTACTCCAAGCTTCAGCGCGGCGGGATGTACCCTATCGTCAGCCTGTATTGTGATTCGCCGGACATGCAGTTGTGCCGGGAGACGCTGACCGGCCAGAAGAATCGTTTCAAGCTTCGCATTCGAAGCTACACGGATGAGCCGGAGTATCCTCGTTTCTTTGAGATCAAGAGACGGATCAACCGGGTTATTATGAAAAGCCGGGCCCGGGTCATGGATGAGGACGTCAAGCCTCTGTTGGCAGGACGGCGGTTGCCGCCGCGCGGGTATACGACGGACGAAACGGCGTTGAACCAGTTTCAGTTTTACGCGAGGACCATCAATGCCGGGCCCCGTGTGCTGATTCGCTATATGAGGCAGGCCTTTGAGAGCACGTCCGAGAACCGGGTGAGAGTGACGTTCGATCGGGAGTTGTGCTACAAGGTCACCGATGCGCCGGTGGTTCGCCTCGGGGGTTCCGGCTGGCAGCGGAACGCTTTGACCGAAGGATATGCAATACTGGAAATCAAGTTCACGGGGACGTTTCCGCCGTGGCTGATCCGCCTGGCGGAACTGTTCGAGCTCGACGCTCGATCGGTGTCGAAGTATGCGACGTCGATCGAGCAGGCCTGCGCGCTGGGTTTCTGCGCTCCGGTAGTGAGGAACGGGTGGCATGGATAGACTGTGGCAATTGATGGAAGAGACGCCGACGGCAGGGCCGTTCAACCCGCAGAGCGTTTTGCTGAGCCTGCTGCTGGCTTTTGTGCTGGGACAGGTGATCGCATGGGTTTATTACGCCACACACAGCGGCCTGTCCTATTCCCGCTCGTATGTGCAATCGTTGATTGTCATCACCGTAGTGGTCGCCATGGTCATGGCGGTGATCGGCAACAACATCATCACGGCGGTCGGCCTGATGGGCGCCCTGGCGATCATCCGGTTTCGCAACGTCCTGAAGGACACGCGTGACATCTCCTTCATCTTCTGTTCCCTCGTGGTCGGTATGGCAGCCGGCTCGCACCGGTATGCCACGGCCATCATCGGGACGATCGTGCTGTGTCTGATCATTGTCTATCTGTACTTCGCAGATTTCGGCGCCCATGAGCCGCACAACGGATTCCTGCGTTTCAGCCTGCGTGGGTCGATCGGTCCGGATCATCCGATTCCGGCGGTTCTGCGGCGATTCTGCGGGAGTTACACGCTGATCTCGGTACAGGATTCCGGCTTCGGCGCACCGGCCGACTACGCGTACCAAGTGATGATTCGCAATGCCGCCCGGAATGAGCAATTGATCTCGGAACTCGAGCGCATCGAGGGAATTGAGAACATCAGTCTGACCATGCAGGAGCAACTGCTCGAGGTTTAGCCGCGACATGAAAACCAAGCGCTCTGCAGACGACCATATTCGCAAACGCTACCTGCTGCGGCACGTGCTGCCGGCCACCGTCTGGCTGTCGGCAGTGGGCGCCGTGGTCTGGCTGTTCTATCAGCGGGCCGAACGGTTCCAGGTCGTCGGGATCGCCCAAGGCCAGGTCCGTCAGATCGCCATGAATTGCACCGGGCGCATCCGCAACATCTCCGTCGATCTGTTTGAGCCGGTCAAAGCGGGCCAGACGCTGGCGATTGTCGATACACTGCTGGACAACGAACAGACGCTCGAAGCAGATTTGCGAGCGCAGTTGGCTGTCGCGGCCGCGGAAGCGGAGCACCTGGCGTCGCTGCTGATTCCTACCCAGGACCAGTTGGAGACCGACGTCGCGGGTCTGAAGATCGACCGAGCGGACAACGAACGGAGATTCGCGGCCGACGTCGAGAATCTCCGGCTGCGCATTCTGGAGTTGCAGGCGGCCACCGCGTTCGACCGCGGGACCCTGGACGACTTGGGGATGGAGGTGAAGATCCTGGAGGATCTGCTGAGCAAGGGAGCGATCGCCCCATATGAAGTGGAGAAGGCGCGGATTCAGTACAAGACTCTCGACGGCAAGGTGCGGGAGAACGAGCGGCTGCTGGAGCAGGCCCGGGAAGACCTGCGCCAGGCCGAGGAACGGCGCGACCAGTTCTCCCGGCAGGGGCTGCCCGAACCGTCCGTCGATCACGCCCTGGAGGCGATTCGCAAGGAGATCACGGTCCAGGAGGAACTGATGAAAGGCTTGCTGGGTCAGTTGACCGCGCTGGAATCCCGCCGAAATGTGGAGCTGAAGTCTCCGATTGACGGCGTGGTGATCGCCGTCCACGGGCGGGCCAACGACGCTCTCCTGCAGAGGCCGGGCGAGCAGATGGTGCGGCGTGCCGGAGAGGTGGTGCCGGCCGGCGAGCCCATCCTGGTTGTGGCAGAGACCGAGCCGACCGAGATCGTTGCCTATGTCAACGAGAGTCAATTGCGGCTTCTCAAGGATCGGATGACTGTGAAGCTCGTCAAGGCCAGGGAGCCGGCGCAAATTGCAGAGTCGCAGGTGTTGCGGATCGGCCCGGTCATCGAGCTGATGCCGCAGCGTCTATGGATCAATCCCAATGTCCCCCAGTGGGGGCGTCCGGTGTTGATCGGCATCCCTCCGGGCTTGTCGGTGGTCTCGGGGGAGGTCGTCGGCATCAGCGGGCTGTAACGTCCGCGCGGTCGTCTCGTCGGCGTCGGCGGATGTTGTCGGCAGGGTAAAGGCGGATGGAGCAGTGACAATCGCACGGCACAACCGATACTGGATCGCACGGAGCATTCCGTGTGTTGCCTGTCTGGTTCTCCTGATCGGTTGCGGTCCGAAGAGCTACAAACACGATGCCGACGAGAAAGTCTACGGTTTCGTCGACAGCCGATGGGAGCCCGATTTCGGGCCGCAGGCGAACTACCGTGTCACGGGCGCGACCCCCTCGCCCAACGACATCGATATCGACCGGGTCGAGCAGATCGAAACCGTCGTCTCGCAGACGGGAATCCTCACGATTCCCCAGGCGGCGACCATTGCCCTGGCCCGCAACCGTGACTACCACCTCCAGAAGGAGTTGCTGTACACGATGACGCTCGACATGCGTCTGATTCGCCACTCCTACGAAACGCAGTTGTTCGGGGGCGGCACGGCTCTCTATTCCAACGATGGCATGAACGAGCGTGTGGTCGTGGAACCGAACCTCGGCTTCAACCGTCTCCTGGCGACGGGCACGGCCGTCGGGACTACGGTCGGTGCGCGATGGGCGGATATTCTCATCGGGCTGGGAAAACACGGCTGGACCGGCACGTTCGGCGCCAGCGTGGTTCAGCCTCTCTTACGTGGCAGCGACCCGCGTGTCGTCCGCGAGCCGCTGACCCAGGCGGAGCGAAGCGCCTTGTACCAGATCCGCACCCTCTGCCGTTTTCGTAAGCTGACGATTGTCTCCGTCGTTACTCTGTACCACGAGGCGCTGGAACTGCGGGAGATGGCGCAGAACGCGGCCACCTACGTTGAGTCCCTCCAGATGCTGGAGACTCGCGTGGAGCCGTTGGTTGCCGCCGGACGCCTGCCGCAGGAGGAACTGGCCCAGGTTCGTCAGGAGGTTCTGCGGGCACGCGATGCCCAGATCCTCGCGCAGAAGGAGTATGAGCGATGGCTCGACCTCCTGAAGATCACGATGGGTGTACCGCCCAGCCTGGAGTTCGATCTGGACGCTCAGGTCTTCGAGATGTGGAAGACCCACGGGATTCCCTATCCCGACATTTCTCTGAATGAGGCTATTGAGACGGCGCTGGTCCGACGGCTCGATTTGACCAACCGCGCCGACGCAGTCATCGATGCCCAGCGAGCTGTCTACGTCGCCAAGGACGCCCTGCGTCCCGGCCTGAACATTTTCGCCAGCGCCGAGACGCGCACGGACGGGGAGCGGAATGTGGCGGCGGGCGCGACCCTCGATCTGCCCCTCGACCGTGTGGCCGAACAGGATTTGTACGCCAGGGCCTTGGTCACGCTGAATCAGCGGCTGCGGGAATACGACCAGACGGCCGACACCATTCGTATGGAGGTTCGTGAGGCCTATCGCAAGCTGCTGGAAACGGCGCAGCGGTACCAGGTCCTGTCCGAAGGGGTGCGTCTGGCGGAACAACGCGTGGAGGATACCTTCGAATTGCTTTCCTACGCACGGGTGAGCAGCCGGCGGGTACTCACGGCGCTGGAGGATCGGTACGACGCCAGGAACGAGGCGGCCGATGCGCTGACGGACTATGCCAACGCCGTGCTGAACTTCTACCGGGACACGGAAGTCCTGGAGGTTCGTCCGGATGGAATGTGGGAACTGCGGCCGGGAACCGTTCCCGTGGCGCAGGGGGGAAGATCTGTAAACGAGTGACCGCGCAGTCGGAACGCAAGGCTGGGCAAGATAGACACCAGAACGGCGGTCGCACAGGGCGACACGCCCCGTGTTGGGTTTCGAATCAAGGACAAGGAAAGGGTGGAATCATGAGCAGCAGCAGAGTGATGGCAGCTGTGGTCGGGCTGGTCCTGATGTCAGCAAGCGCCTGGGGGGCAGACGTGATCCTGAACGAGTACAACGCCGTGGACGGCCTCGAATTTCTCAACGGCGGTGACTCCGCGTCCGATCTGGACGGGGGACGGGCCTCCGACAGCTACTTCGGACGTGTCCAGGGCAACGGCGGAGACTGGTTCGAGCTCGTCGTGATCAAGGACCATCTCGACATGCGGGGTTGGCATCTCGACATGCTCGAAGGCGGTATGTTGGATGAGACGCTCGACCTGACCCAGAACGCGATCTGGTCGGACCTGCGCAGCGGAACGATCATCACCGTGGCCGAGGATGTGCCGAGCGACATCAGCTATAACCCGGAGGCCGGCGACTGGTGGATCAACGTGCAGGCCAAGGACGGCGCGGACGGCCTCTATATCGAGGCTTCTTCGTTTCCGGTCAGCAGCAGCAACTGGCAGTTGCGGATCCGCAATGCCGCCGGGGCGATCGTGTTCGGTCCGGCCGGGGAGGGGATCAGTCCGACCAGCGGCGTTGGTGACACCGAAGTCTTCCGCCTGGAAGAGGACCCGGATGACACCATCACACCGTACTCCAATGACTATGACGACGGCTCCGATTTCAGCACGTTCGGTTCTCCGAATCGATGGGGCGTTCAGAATCTCACGGACCTCCGCGTGGTCGAGCCTGCTGTGGCGTCGATTTCGCTGATCGATCCCAACGGAGGCGAGTCTCTGGTCGCGGGCACTGTGACGCCGATTCAATGGGAAAGCGACGGGGCGATTGGGCAAGTCCTGATCGAGTTCTCGTTCGACGGAGGCGCCAGTTGGATGGCGGTTTTCCCGGCCAACGTCGGCAACAGCGGACTCTATGAGTGGACGGTCCCGCCGGTGGATTCGGAGCAATGCCTGATCCGTGTGTCCAGCGCGACGCAGTTCTCGGTCTACGACACCAGTGACGGTGTGTTTGCGATCGTTCCGGCGGAGATGCCTGAGCAGTAGGTTCCGGCGGTCCATCCACAGTTTCTCCCGTCGGGCGTCCTGGACGCTTGCAGGTTCATTGCCTTCGTGGCACTTGGTGTTCGATGCCCCACGGCGCGTATGAGACGCGTCGGCGGCCGTGCGTGTGCGGTCCCTGCGCGCGGTCGGCGCTTCAACGGCAGAGGTTCTATCGGACCTGCCGCCCGGTTGCGCCCATCCCTTCTGCCGCTTCGCAAGTTTTGCTACAAAGAACCGGCCAAATGCGGTATAGTACCTCGTCCGGTTGGCAGGGGGGGGCGGACGGCTGCGCCTGCGGCGGGCCGGATTGGGTGCGGCCGCGCCGGATGGCGGTAGATCTGGGGTCTTCAGAAAGGTTGCTGGATTGATGAGTACGACAGAAGGTACGTACGATTTCACGCAGATCGAACGAAAGTGGCAGGCGTACTGGGAAGAGCACAAGAGCTTCAAGGCGATTGACTGTGACGCCTCGAAGCCGAAGTACTACGTCCTGGACATGTTCCCCTATCCGAGCGGGCAGGGGCTCCACGTGGGCCATCCGGAGGGCTACACGGCGACGGACATCGTGGCTCGCTACAAGCGGATGAAGGGCTTCAATGTGCTGCACCCGTTCGGGTGGGATGCCTTTGGCCTGCCCGCCGAGCAGCACGCGATCAAGACAGGGACCCACCCGGAAGAGACGACCAACCAGAACATCGCCAACATGAAGCGGCAGACCAAGTCGCTTGGGTTCAGCTACGACTGGGACCGGGAAATCGCCACGACGGACCCGGAGTACTACCACTGGACACAGTGGATTTTCCTGAAGCTGTTCAACTGCTTCTTCGACGAAAGCCTGCAGAAGGCCCGGCCGATCGAGGAACTGCCGATCCCCGAAGGCCTGAATGAGGATCAGAGACGCCGGTACATCGACGACCATCGGCTGGCGTACCAGGCGGATGTGCCGGTGAATTGGTGTCCGGCGCTGGGGACGGTTCTGGCCAATGAGGAAGTCGTCGGCGGCGTCAGCGAACGGGGGGGGCATCCTGTGATCCGCAAGCCCATGCGGCAGTGGATGCTGCGCATCACCAGGTATGCCGAGCGGCTGCTTGATGATTTGAAAGAGGTTGACTGGCCTGAGTCGATCAAGAAACTTCAGATCGATTGGATCGGACGCAGCGTCGGCGCCGAGGTGTGCTTCCGGATTGACGGACGCAAGGATGATCTGTGGGTCTTCACAACCCGACCGGACACGCTTTTCGGCGCCACCTACATGGTCGTCGCGCCGGAGCATCCATTGGTGGATGCGATCACCACCGATACGCAGAGGGCGGCGGTCAAGGCGTACTGCGAGGCGGCCGCCCGAAAGAGCGACTTGGACCGCACCGACCTGGCCAAGGACAAGACGGGTGTCTTCACCGGCGCGTATGCGATCAATCCGGTCAACCAGGAGAAGATTCCGATCTGGATCAGTGACTATGTGTTGATCAGCTACGGGACCGGCGCGATCATGGCGGTGCCCGCGCACGACGAACGCGACTTTGAGTTTGCCACGAAGTTCGAGCTGCCGATCATCCAGGTGGTACAGCCGCCGAGCCGCGAAGACGCCGAACGCGTCGCACGGGGCGAGCTGTGCTTTACAGGAGACGGCACGGCGATCCACAGCGGGCCGTTTGACGGATTGCCGACGGCCGAATTCAAAGAGAAGATTACCGCCTGGCTGGCCGAACGAGGTCTGGGCCGGCGGACGGTCAACTATAAGCTGCGCGACTGGCTGTTCAGCCGGCAGCGGTACTGGGGCGAGCCATTCCCAATCCTTCACCTGGCCAACGGCGAGGTTATGGGCATTGCCGAGAGCGAATTGCCGCTGCGCTTGCCCGATCTGGACGACTACAAGCCGCTGGGGACGGGCGAGCCGCCGCTGGCCAAGGCGACGGACTGGGTTCATGTCACGCTGCCCGACGGGCGCACCGCCCGGCGGGAGACGAACACGATGCCCCAGTGGGCCGGAAGCTGCTGGTACTACCTGCGCTATCTCGATCCGCGCAATTCCGAGCGCGCCTGGGACCCGGCGAAGGAGAAGTACTGGATGCCGGTTGATCTGTATATCGGCGGCGCCGAGCACGCGGTGCTGCATCTGCTCTACTCGCGGTTCTGGCACAAATTTCTCTACGATCTCGGCTATGTCAGTACGAAGGAACCGTTTAAGAAACTGGTAAACCAGGGGATGATCCTGGGCGAAGACGGGCAGAAGATGAGCAAGTCGCGCGGCAATGTGGTGAACCCCGACCAGGTTGTCACAGATTACGGCGCCGACTCGATGCGGCTGTATGAGATGTTCATGGGGCCACTGGAGGCGATGAAGCCGTGGAGCATGCAGGGCGTCCAGGGTGTCCACCGGTTTCTGCAGAAGACCTGGCGGCTGGCCATCGACGAGAAGACGGGCCGGCTTTCGCCGAGCGTCCAGACGGCGACGCCCGAGGAAGAGACGCTTCGCCTGCTGCACCAGACCATCAAGAAGGTGAGCGACGACATCGAATCGTTCAATTTCAACACGGCGATCAGTGCGATGATGATCCTCGTCAATCACCTGGGAAGGCTGGAGGTCCGGCCGAAGTCTGTCCTGGAATCGCTGGTGCTGATGCTGGCGCCTTTTGCGCCACACATTGCCGAGGAACTCTGGCAGCGGCTCGGGCACGCCCAAAGCCTGGCCTATGAACCTTGGCCGAAGCATGACGAAGATCTCGTCAGACAGAGTGAAATCGAGCTGGCGGTTCAGGTCAACGGCAAGATCCGGGACCGCATTGTCGTTCCGGCCGAGGCAGCCGAGCCAGCCATCCAGGCCAGAGCTCTGAGCTGTGACAGGGTCGTCGAAGCCTTGGCGGGGCGGGCGCCGAAGAAGGTCATCGTCATCAAGTCGCGACTGGTCAATATTGTGGTCTGAGCGCCATCGAGAAGCGCAATGTACGTGGAGATCGAAGCGAAACTGCGGGTGCCTTCGTTCGAACGGGTCGAGGAATGCCTGCGATCGCAGGGTGCCTCGTTCGTCTCGGAGATGGTCCAGACCGATTCTTACTTCGACACGCCCGACGCGGATCTGGCGCGGACGGATCAGTGTCTGCGCCTGCGGGTCGAAACGACAGGAACCGCCAAGCGCCTGGTCCTGACCTACAAGGGACCCAAGCAGGCAGACGACTTCAAGAAGCGCAAGGAAGTGAACCTCGATGTCACCGACGCCGAGGCCGTCGAGGCGCTGCTGGAGGCGCTGGGATACCGGCGGGCCCTGGCGTTCAACAAGAAGCGCCGCGAGTGGAAGCTGGCCGCATGTCGGATCGCCCTGGACACGCTGCCCCTGATCGGCACGTTTGTGGAGATCGAAGGTCCCGATGCGCAGGTCATTCGGAACGTGCAGAAGAAGCTGGCGCTGACGGAGGCCCCTCACGTCCCGGACAGCTACGCGTCCCTGATCGATGTGGAACTGGCTCGTCGGGAAGCGACGCGGAGGGAGGTGTTTTTGTGAGGCAACGGTCCGGGCCGGTATGAAGCCATCCGACGGCTATATTCTGTACATCGTCAATCCCAAATCGGGCGCCAGCAGCGGCAAGTTCACCTGTCGACGTTTCCATCGCTATCTGACGGACCGCCGGTATGAGGTGCGCGCCGGCACGACCACGTCGCTCGAACACGCCTGCGAGCTGGCGACGGACGCGGCCGTCGATCCGGATTGTGCGCTGGTGGTCGTGGCCGGAGGAGACGGGACGGTCCGGGAGGTGGCCCACGGTCTGGAGGGCAGCGTCAAGCCACTGCTGGTCGTGCCGTGCGGCACGGAAAATCTCCTCGCCAACGAACTCGGTTTCGACGGACGGCTGGGGACTCTGATTCGGGCATTCGAGGGCGGTGTTGCCCGCCCGCTCGACGTGGGTACCGCCAACGGCAGGTGCTTTGCCTCCATCGTCGGCTTCGGGTTCGACGGGGACGTTGTCGATCGGGTCAGTCGGCATCGCACCGGACACATCAACCATTTCAACTACGTCGACCCTCTGTGGCGGACGTTCTGGAATCACCGGTTCGAGCCGATCACGGTGGTGGTGGACGGGCAACCGGTGTTCGACGGCGCCGGCATGGTGTTTGTGGGCAACATTTCGCGGTATGCGATCGGGCTTCAGATCCTGAGTCATGCGGATTTCAGCGACGGCCTGCTCGACGTCTGCATCTACCGGTGTGCCGGTCGAATTCATCTGGTCAAGCACTCGATTCTGACGGTCCTGAAGCACCACGCGGATTGCCGTGATGTGATCTATCGGCAGGGCAAGCACATTGCGGTCAGCTCTCCGGTCGGCGGGATCAAGACGGAGATCGACGGCGATCCGGGTCCTTCGCTGCCCGTACACATCGAGGTTGTGCCGGCCGCAGTGCGCTGCCTGGTTCCGCCGGGCGCCAAGCCGGCCGGCATTCGCCGCCGCATCGCCCGATCGTTCCGCTGAGGGCAACTGTGCCATGGAGAGTGGTGGGGTGATGGTAACAGAGCTTTTTTGCCGATGTCTCCACCGTTGCCCAGCATAGGCGGGATATGAAGCAGATTCGGGATCGAGCCTCTTGATAATCATTAGCAGACCAGCGGGCAGGCCATGATCTTGGATCGAGGCATGGTGCGTTTGTCAAGCAGGCCGGTGATGTCGGGTCGGCCTGCGCCGGGTGGTTCTTTGCTGAACGGCCTGCTTCAGGGCCGGACCAGCGGGAGGTGGCTGGCAGCAGGAGTCGTACCCGCTGGGCGGAAAGGGGACGCACGCCTTGGTCTGGCTGTACAGCAAGGACTCCAGCAGCGAGAGCAGGTCGGATCGTGGGTGGGCAGACTATCTCCCCTGGACGCCGGACGCTGCGGGCTCGTCGGGTCAGTAGATGGAGCGGAGGCCCTTTTCGCTGACTTTGTCGACGAGTTCCTTGAAGTCCTTCAAGAGCACGTTCAACTGCTCGGTGCTCTCCAGGAGCCTCTCGTAGAGCCTGCCATCGTTGACGAGGCGGCCGGCGGTGCCTTGGCCGGCGTTGACCTTCTCCATGGCCAGCCGCAACTGCGAGAGGGCCTTGCTTACATCGGCGCTGGTGTTGACCAGGGAGGCTACCAGTCGCTCGGCCTTGGCGTCGGCGCTCTTGAGCGTCTCGGTCCCGGTGACCGCGAGCTTCTTGTATTCTGCCAGCGTCTCTTCGGCGCTGTTCATCACCTCCGTGGCCCGCTTCATGGCGACAGAGATGTTCTCGGTCGCCGTCGAGAGATGGGCAAGCGTGGCCTTGACATTCCCTTTGTTGTCAGGATCACCGATGATATCGTTGGCGTTGCCAATGAACCGACCGATGTCGTCGACGAGACTGTTCAGCTTCTTCTGGCTTTCCTCCGGGAAGAATTCGCTGGTCAATCCCGTCGAGCCCTGGAGCGTGAGTCCTTCGACCAGGAAAGCGGTTTCCGGCCGGTTCGGGTCCACCGGCGGCGCCGGCAGCTTCTCCGGGTCCACCTTCAGCTCGATGTAGCTGCTGCCGAGCCCTCGCGTCATGAGCTTGGCTTCGACGTTGGAGGGGATGTCGGTGTAGCTCTTGTCGATACTGAGGACGGCGAGCGTCTGGTGGTATTTCTTGCCGGTGTGTGCATCCTCCATGACTCTCGGGGCCATGACCGTCGTGACTCGGCCGATCTGGTAACCGCAGAATCGCACCGGGGTGTCCTTTTGTACGCCGGGGGCAGTGGGGAATCGAACATAGATCTGGAAGGATTTCATCCGGCTGACGGCGGTGGGCAGGTCGCCGAACTTGAAGATCATCCATCCGAGGGCGGCCAGGCCCACGATGACGAACATGCCGACAATGACGTCACGCCGCCTCTGGGCGGATTCATAGTCACTCACCACTGCGTCCTTTCAAATCCGTTCGGCCTTCCATGAACAGCTCCCGAATCGCACGGAGCGGATAGCCACTGTCGTTCAGCTTCCTGATCAGGCGGATGCGATCGACCGCCTTCTGATCGAACAGGCGTCTGCCGGTCGGCGTGATCTCCGTGGGTTCCAGCAGGCCGACCATGAGATAATATTGCAGAGATTGGCGCGAAACGCCAGCTTTTTCTGCGGCCTGCCCGATGGACATCAGTTTGGCATTCTCCGTCACGGCGTGTTGTCTCCCCTTGTTCACGTCCGCCCTTCAGGTGGGCGGACCTGCCCGTTCTTCTCTGGTCCGTCCGGCATCGGATCGGGCCGAGGCCGCTCGGCTGATTCGGTCTGGCAGCAGGTCCGCACGAGGCCGATCAGCGAGGTTCGGACCTGCTGCAAGGTGATCCCTCGAATGGTCTCGGGACCGTGTTGCGGGTGCCTCAGTCTTCTGGCCATCCCGGGGGCTACCATCACGACGTAATCGAACCCGCCCGGGATCTCTTGCGGACTGAGCCGGAACGCCTCGCGAATCAGCCGCTTCAGGCGGTTCCTCACGACGGCGTTGCCGCACGATTTGCCCACCGAGACTCCGAGACGGGCGTGGTCGCGCCGATTCTCGGCTGCCCAGACAGTCAGCAGCGCATCACTCGCACGGCACCGCCGGTCCAGGACGGCCTTGAATTGGCGGTTGCTCGTCAGTCTCCTGTCTTTTGGAAGCGTCAGACGTTTCAAGGGCCAAGCGATCTCAAGAACGACCTGTGCCAGGCTCACCTGCTTCCGCGACATTCGCGGTAGATTCCTTGGATGCAATATCGTCATTTTCGAGCCGCCGTCGCCACCTTTCGTCGCAAGCATGAGCGGCCGAGGAAAGGGGAAAACCATCTTGTGGCTCAGGGCAGAGAAGTTATCGGGCCCGGAGGACGACGTGACAGCATTGCATCCGGGGCAAAAGTGCCCTTGTCCAGACTTGCCCTGCCGGCTGCGGTACCATCGGAGGCAGGGCATATCTGCCGAAGGACACCCGGTCGGTGGAACGCGGTGCCCGGACGGGTGAGCATTCTCCCCTTTCTTTCGCGTCGAGCAGGCTACTTCCTGCCGGCAGTGATCCCCGGCCAGTCGTCCGTCCGGAAGGGCGAAGCCGGCAAACCTGCGCCGTTGTAGAGGTTGCAAACGGGGTTATTTGCCCACGCGTAGCGCACCGCCACCGGCCTGGGGACCCTGTCGCTGTGGACCACGACGGTGTCGCCGTCGATCTCCGCGTCGGCCCAGACGAACCTGCGGTCTTCTCCGGCGATGGCAAATCCCTTGAGCGGCTCTCCACCGCCGGCTACGAGGCCTCCGTTGATGTGATCGAAGTGCAGGATGATCGCATCGTCGCGGATCTTCATCGATTTGTAGAGAGGGCCGGAATAGGCGATGGCCTTGCCGTGGGTCTTTGCCAGCGCCCAAAGGGCCAGACGTTTGCCGACATCCTGCTTGTTTTTCGGGTGGATGTCGTTGGCCTCGCCGATATCGATGATGACCGCCATACCTGTATTGGGCAGCGACAACGTCATAGTCTGGGCCTCGCGAAGCTCCGCCCACTCGCAATCGCCGGGCTCGGGCTGCGTAGCCATGTAGTTGGCCAGTTGCACGAACAGAAACGGGAAACGGCCCTGTCCCCAGTCCTGACGCCAGTTCGTGATCATCAAGGGGAACAGCTCGCGATACTGGTACGCTCGGCCGGCATTCGATTCGCCCTGGTACCAGATGGCGCCTCGGATGGCCAGAGGGGTCAGCGGTGCGATCATCCCGTTGTAGAGGACCGCGGGTGCGTTCGGGTTGTTGACCCATACCGGTGGCTGCGGCCTTGGCGGCATCGACGCGAGGTCGCAGCCGACCTTGTACCGCCACGGGCCTGCCAACGGGATGACGGCGTCTCCTTCAGGTTGTTGGAGCTTCATCTGGTCGGGTTGGCCATAGACTCCGCCGCCGCCACCGGTATCGAGCACCTGGACCACGATGACATTCCGGCCGGTCTTGACGACGTCGGCCGGCACCTTGTACTGACGAGCGATCTGCCACTGTCCGGGCTCGCTGTGGGCGCCGACCTTGACGCCGTTGACCCACGTCGTGTCCATGTCGTCGATGGGACCGAGGTCGAGCCTCAGTTCCTTGCCCGCCCAGGAGTCCGGGACGGTGATCGTCTTGCGGAACCAGACAAGACCGTCGAAGTTCGACAGACCTGCCTGCTCCCACAGCACAGGCAACTCCATCTCTTTCCAGTCCGCATCGTCGAAGTCCGGCTCGATGCAGCCCGCGCCTTGAGCCTCGGCCGATTCGATCGTCTTCTGCCATTGGGCCAGAGCCTCCTCGTACTTCTTGATGGAGCCATCGGGGTCAGCCTTGGCCTTGGCGATCTGTTCCATCTGGGCCTTGAACTCGGGCATCTTCTCGAGGGCCTTGGCACTGGTCCAGGCCTCGGCGACGGTGCCGCCCCAACTGGTGTTGATCAGCCCGATCGGGACCTTCAGTTCCTGATGGAGATGCCTGCCGAAGAAGTATCCGACGGCGGAGAAGCCTGGAACAGACTGCGGGCTGCAGGGGCTCCACTGTCCCACACAGTCGTCCTGAGGTGTGTCGGCGATCTTCTTCTTAACGGTGAACAGCCGGATGTTGGGGTAGTCGGCCTCTGCCACCTCCCGGGCCCCGTCAGCGGCTGATTGGAGTGGCCATTCCATGTTTGACTGGCCCGAGCAAACCCACACATCGCCCGACAGGACGTTTCGGATGGAAACGGTGTTCTTGCCCGACAGCGTCAAATCGTAGGGGCCGCCCGCCGGCGGCGATTGGATTGAGAAAGACCATTTGCCGTCCTTGTCCGCCGCAATCCTGCGTTGCGTTGTGTCCCAACTCACGTCCAGGCGAATCTCTTCGCCGGGATCGGCCCAGCCCCAGATGGTCGCTTTCTGTCCTCGCTGGAGCACCATGTTGTCACCCACGACGGCCGGCAGGCGGATGTCGGCGCAGGCCATGTGAGCATCGATCAGCAGCAGTATCACGGCAAACGCGACGAGGTTCCTTTCAGGATGGAAGATGCTTCGACGGTCCATTGTTCAACTCCTCGAATTATGAATCAAGATGGCATTGAGCTGGGCATGGATTGACCTTGCGGCCCAGAGATCACTTCTTGTCAACCGTCAGGCCCGGCCAGCCGTCCGTTCGGAAAGGCGAGGCGGGCAGGCCCGCCTTGTTGTAAAGGTTGCAGATCGGGTTATTCGCCCAAGCGTAGCGCACCGCCACCGGCTCGGGGACCTTGTCGCTGTGGACCACGACAGTCTCTCCTTCGATTCGCGCGTCGGCCCAGACGAACCGGCGGTCTTCTCCGGCGATGGCAAAGCCCTTCAGGGGCTCACCGCCTTTGGCAACGAGACCGCCGTCCACGTGCTGGAAGTGCAGCACAACCTCGGAACCCCTGGTGTTCATGAACGAGTACAGTGGCCCGGAGTAGACCACATCCTTCATGTAGGTTCTGGCCAGGGCCCACAGGGCCAAACGCTCGCCCACATCCTGCTTGTTCTTGGGATGGATGTCGTCGGCCTCCCCGATGTCGATGATGACCGCCATGCCTGTGTTGGGCAGGCTGAGCGTCATCAGTTGTGCTTCGCGCAGCTCGGCCCATTCGCTCTCGCACGGTTCTTCCGTGACCTTCATGTAGTTGGCCAGTTGCACGAAAAGGAAGGGGAAGTCGCCCCGCCCCCAAGCCTGCCACCAGCTGCGGATCATCGCAGGGAACAACGAGCGGTATTGGTATGCCCGGCCCGCGTTGGATTCGCCCTGGTACCAGATCGCGCCGCGAATGGCGTAGGGAATCAGCGGGGCGATCATGGCGTTGTACAGGCCCGACGGCGCGTGCGGGTGCCCGGGGCCGAGCGGGGCATAGGGCCTGGGCGGCGCGCTGCGGCCTTCGGCCTTGGCCTTTTCTGCGTCCTGTTCCCATTTCTGGAGTTTCTCTTTGTACTGCACCATCGCCTGCGGGTAGTTGGCCACTGCGTCTTCATATCGTTTGAGGATGGGTGCGAATTCGGGGTCGGCCCTCAGCATGGTGTCGGAGGTCCAGGCCTCGGCCGGTGTCCCTCCCCAGGAGGTGTGGATCAGACCGATGGGCAGATCCAGGTCTCTGTGCAGACGCCGGCCGAAGAAGTACGCCGTGGCGGAGAATCCCGGAATTGTCTCGGGACTGCATTCGACCCAACTGCCTTCGCAATCACTCTGCGGGGTATCGGCAACCATCCGCTTGACGCTGAACAGACGAATCTTTGGATAGCGGGCGGCCGCGATCTCTTGTTCGGCGCGGGCCGAACTGCGAACATCCATCTGCATGTTCGACTGACCTGAGCAAACCCAGACCTCTCCAACCAGGATGTTCTTGACCGACACGGTATTCTTGCCCTGGAAGGTGATCTCGTACGGTCCACCGAAATCCGGGGCGGCCACCCGGAACGTCCACGTACCGTCCTGCTCGGCCTGAATTCGCGGCACCGCCCGGCTCCAGCTCATACGAATCTCGATTTCTTCGTTGGGGTCGGCCCAACCCCAGAGCGGCACCCAATCACCTCCCTGCAGGACCATGTTGTCCCCGAGGATTGCCGGGAGACGCACGTTGGCCAGAACGTGCCCCGAGCAGGTCAAGCCGAGGAGAAAGGACAGAATCACAAGAGCGCGGAGGCTGGGGGCGGCAACGATACGGTTCATCTCGACTCCTTCATTTGCACGTTTGCCTTGCATCTGCATGCCGATCCGGCGGGATGCACTGCCTGGTTCGACGCCGGATGGGACTTCCTCTTCCAACTATATAGGGGGACCATCCGGCAGTAAACACCAAACAGACGAATGGCGCGGGCGACGCAATTCGGTCGAGATGGCGATGTCCGGCTCTTGTGCGGCAAAAAATTGTGGGTAGGACCTTTACCCGCTCGGTATCGTTGGCTATAGTGTTCTACCATATGAGAATTACCCAGGGAGGATATTCCTATGGCTATCAGGAGTAGAGTTCGATGGTTGTCTCTGGCGGCGTGTGCCACCGTGGCGTTGGCAGTCCTGGCGGGTCCGGCCGGGTGTAAGAAGAAGGCCCCGGCGCCGGCAGCGCCCGACACCGCCAAGACGCCCTCCGCCACCTCAGACAAAGACCAAGCCGGACTGGACCCGCTCGATGCAGCCGCCAGTCTGTTCCGTGAACCGTCGGTGAGCATTCAGAATGTCGTCAAGGCCGCCAAAACCTGGAGTCCGGCCGCAGAGCAGTGGTGGGGCAAGATCGCCCAGGATTTCACCCTGACCGACATCAACGGCAACGCCCATAGGCTCAGCGACTACCGGGGCAGGAACGTGCTGGTAGTCATCTGGACCACCTGGGTGGCGACGTGCAGGCTGGAAATCCCGCATCTGAAGGAATTGCGGGCGGCCTATCCCGAGAAGGACCTGGCCATCCTGAGCGTTTCGAACGAGCCGCCGGCGCTGCTGAAAGAATATGCCCTCAAGGAGAACATCGGTTTCAGCGTCCTGTCCGGCGGCGGCAGCAGCCTGCCGGCCCCGTTCGGGGAGGTCCAGTTCGTGCCGAGCTGCTTCTTCATCGATCCGCAGGGCCGGTTCAAGGTGGCATCCACCGGTTTGATGCCTGCCGAAGACGCCAAGGCGATCATTCAGGCGCAATAGGGCGGCTGAATTTCTCCAAAATTGGGCTGGACACTGTGAACGGGAATCATTATATTCACTTGTTTTAGTAGTTTTCCACGGATTTAGGGTAGAAGATTCCGAGGTAATAGGCTATGGCACATAAGAAGGGACAAGGTTCTTCGAGGAACGGACGGGACAGCAATCCGCAGTATCGCGGCGTGAAGCTCTGTGCCGGCCAGAGGGCCAAGGCGGGGGCGATCCTCGTGCGGCAGTGCGGCACCCGGTTCTTTGCCGGTTCCAACGTGGGCATGGGCAGGGACTACACGCTGTTCGCCAAGGTGGATGGGACGGTGTCGTTCCACGGCCGCAAGGTGCATGTGCTCTGATCGCTCGGAGCATCCTGCAGCGTGATCTCCAAAGGATGGTGAAATGCCATCCTTTTTTTGTAGGTGGGTTTCATCTCGGGTATCCCCCAGGGTTTCCGTGGTGCCATGTTTGTTGACGAGGCGCGAATCTGGGTCAAGGCGGGCGACGGAGGCAACGGGTGTGTCAGCTTCCGGCGAGAGAAGTTCGTGCCCAAAGGGGGGCCCGACGGCGGCGACGGCGGTCGGGGCGGACATGTCTATTTTGAGGCCGCAGGCGACCTCGATACGCTGCTGGATTTCGCGGGCAAGCACCACTGGCGTGCCGAGAACGGCCGGCCCGGCCAGGGCTCCAACAAGTCCGGCGCCGACGGACAAGACCTGATCATTCGTGTGCCGGCCGGGACGCTCATCTACGACACCGACTGGAACCTGCTGCTGAAAGACCTCAACAAGGTCGGCATGAGAGTCCTGGTCTGCAAGGGGGGCAAGGGGGGCAGGGGCAACAAAACCTTCGCGACCGCGACACATCAGACGCCTCGCGAGTTCGAGCCGGGCAAGCCCGGCCAGGAACGCAACCTCCGGCTGGAGCTCAAGCTGATTGCCGACGTCGGCCTGGTGGGTCTGCCCAACGCGGGTAAGAGTACGCTGATCTCCCGCTGCTCGGCGGCGCGGCCCAAGATCGCAGCCTATCCGTTTACGACGCTGGAGCCTGTGCTGGGCATTGTGGGCCTGAGCGGCTTCCGGCGGTTCGTAATGGCGGATATTCCCGGCTTGATCGAAGGCGCCAGCGAGGGCGCGGGCCTCGGCCACGACTTTCTCAAGCACATTGAACGGACCGCCATCATTGTGCACGTTCTCGATGTTCTGCCCCTGGACGGCGCCGATCCGGTGGATAATTACCACACGATTCGCGCTGAGCTGGAGCGGTACAGCGAGGTCCTGGCCCAAAAGCCCGAGGTGATCGTCGCCAACAAGATTGACCTCGACCCCGAAGGCGCCGCGCTCGCCCATATCCGGGACGGACTCGGCTCGGACGTCCTGGCGATCTCGGCCGCCACCGGCGAAGGGATCAAGGAGCTGACCGAATTGCTCTGGCAGAAGATCACGGAGCATAAGGCCCAGCCATAGCGCCGTCGGTGCCAAGAGAAACGGTCAGACCACCCAGATGCCACGCCTGCCGGGGTGGTCATCCCCGCTTGCTCGGCCTGGCAGGACTTCCGGGCGAGGTTGACAACCCGGTCAGAATACACTACAAGCGCCCTTCGTGGCGCCAGGATGAGACGCCGAATCGCAGATCTGAAACTCCCGAGTGTGACTTATGAATATCGTGGCGGTGGATATCGGCAACACCAATGTGGCGGTTGGGCTGTTCCTCGACGGCAAGGAAGAGTCCATTCAGTCGTTGCCGGGCGGTGGGCAGGCGGCTCTGAGGGACTGCCTGGTTTCGGCCTGGCAGAAGATTCCCGTTCTGGAGACCTCGATCGAGGGCAAGCGGGATGGGGTCATCGTCGTCAGCAGTGTCAAGCCGGTGTGGGCCGAGTTCATCCGCAAGGTTGCTGAGGAGGACCTTGGTGAGAAGATCCATGTTATCGGGCAGGACATTCCGCTGCCGATGCCGGCCTGGGTGGACGAACCGACGAAGGTGGGGACTGACCGTATCGTGTCGGCGGCGGCCGCCTATGATGTGGTAGAAGATGCGGTGGTGGTGGCCGATTTCGGCACGGCCGTGACGATCGACCTGGTCGATGCCAACGGGGTTTTTCAGGGTGGGGTGATCTGCCCTGGTTTCGAGATCAGTGCTCAAGCCCTGAAGGACAGCACCGCCCAGTTGCCCAAGATCACCGTGCACCGCCCGGAAACGCCGTACGGCAAGAACACCGCCGACGCGATCAACTGCGGCCTGTACTACTCGATCATCGGTGCGATGGAAGAAATCGTGCGACGCTACGCCGAGCAACTCGGGCGTTGGCCTCAGACGATCATCACTGGTTCGGGTGCGGCCATGATTAAAGACGACTGTCCTTTCGTTGACAATTATGTCCCGCATCTTGTCGTCAAAGGCATTGTCCTGGCCTACATGAAGCACATCGAGAAACAGAGCGAGACGGTCTGACCTCATGGCGGCCTTCGCAGCAGTCATGACCGGGTCGGGTGCGGGGGCGATTGCCACGATCCTGCTTTGCGGCGAGTCGGTCCAAGCGGTTCTGTCGGAGATCTTTCTTTCCTCCGGCCAGGGGTCACCTGCCTTCGAGCCCGGTCGTATCCGTCTTGGTCACATCGTCGATGGCGCTGACGTCATCGATCAGGTCACCGTTGGGTGTGAAGGACCTGACGTTTTCGCGATTCACTGTCACGGGAACCCGTTGATCACCGAGAGGATCATGAGTCTGCTTCGGAGTCGGGGCGTGGATTTACTCGCTGCTGAGTCTGCGCTGGCCCGGACGCTTTCTACCGAACGGCCCGATGATTCGATTGCGATCGAGGCAAAGCTGGCCCTGACGAAGGTCAAGACCATCGAAGGGGCTCGGATCATCGTGGCCCAGATCGAGGGAGGGCTGGCGCAGACAGTCCGACGGTGGTCCCGGGAAAAGGATTCGATCTCGCTGGCCGAGATTGCCGGCCAGGCCAGACAGATACTCCGTGACAGCCAGACCGCTCGCCTGATCGTTGATGGCTGCACGGTGGCACTGGTCGGTCCGCCGAACACGGGCAAGAGTACACTGCTGAACACCTTGGCCGGATGCGAGAAGGCCATCGTCACCGACATCGAAGGCACCACGCGAGACTGGATCTCTGCGGAGATTCTCATCCCGCCCCTGGCAGCCACGGTCATCGACACCGCTGGCCTTGGCGCCGATGCTGTTGCGGCAGACGGCGATGGAATCGATCAGGCCGCCCAGGCGAGAAGCGTGGAGATTCTCCGCCGGGCCGATCTGGTCCTGCTGGTTCTCGACCTCAGCCGGCCGGATCCCCACATGGGCGAGAAGCTGCTCGAAGCGCTGGCCGACAAACGCGTTCTGACCGTCCTGAACAAATCCGATCTGCCGTCGCGTCTCGACCTTGCCGCGTTGCCTGCCGACACGGACAAATCCGTGCGCATCAGCGCCAAACAGGCCGTCGGCATCGACGACCTGGTCCGTGCCATCCACCGGACTCTCGGTGTTGCCAGCTTCGACCCCCACAGCCCCGTCGCCTTCACTGCACGCCAGCGGACCCTGCTCGGACGCCTGGCGGTCACAGGCATGGTTTCGGACGCCGCTGCTATCGTCGCGGACATCCTCCGCGGTCCAATTCAAGACTGATGGTTGGGCTGCGGCTGTGTGAGTGCCCCAATCTGCTCTGACTGAGCACCGAACAACAGGGCAGAGTGTACCGAGTTTGATTCCGCGATTCTGTTGACCTACCCTCAGGGTCTGTGCTATCCTTGTTGTGGATCGCTTGCGATTGGCAGAAGTGACGGGGCCACATGACGAGGTGTATACCATGAGTACAAAGGAATTGCTTATCAGCGAGATTGAGGCGGTCCCCGAGCCGCTTCTGGCGGAGGTGCTCGACTTTGTCTATTTCCTCAAGGCCAAAATGGCGAGGGAGAAGCTCGCTGTCAGTATCGCGAGTGAATCCGCTCTGTCCAAGGATTGGCTCCGACCCGAGGAGGACGAGGCGTGGCAAGATTTGTGAAAGGCGATGTTGTTGTCATACCCTTCCCCTTTTCCGACCTGAGCCAGTCGAAACGCCGCCCGGCTCTTGTCATCGCTCCACTTCAGGGAGATGACGTCATTCTGTGTCAGTTAACGAGCCGGACGATCGGTGACAACTACGCCATTTCCGTCGATGACAAGGACTTCGTATCCGGAAACCTCAAGCAGTCAGGTAACATAAGGCCCAATCGTCTCTTCACGGCGGATACTCACATCATCTTGTATCGAATCGGTACCATCAAGAGGGAGAAGTTGGCCGAAGTCGTAGACACACTCGTCCGGATCATCAAGGATTGAGACGGGTCTGACATCCTCAGGCCAGTCCAGACTGTCGCGCCTGCCCGGAATAGGCCACTGCGCCAAGAGACCTATGTTTGCAGTGCGCCGTGCTTGCTACCGTTCTCGACGAAGCTCATTGATCTCGAAGATCCAGTCGCACACGTCACATTGGTACGAGTGTGCTTCGCTCGCTTTCTTCTTGCGGTTTGCGACCGGGCGAATATCGCCCTTGCAGTTCGGGCAATACTTGACTCGTGGTTGTGGGCCGGGCCTCGGGCCCTTCTTCGCTACTTTGGTCATGGCGACCTCCTGTCTTCGCGCAGCGCATCCGCGACACTTTCAGCCTTCAAACTGCGATCGGGTGGCAACGAAGCCATCTCCCGCGGGGGCTTTGCTGTGTCCGTTTTCTGGCCTCAAGAGAGGTCTTGCCGAACAGCCAGAACGTATCACGTGGCTGTAAGAGAATCAAGCACGCTCCTCAACGAACCAACAAGGGGACTGGGCGGTTGAGAAACGGGCCGGTTTCGGTATAATCGGGGCATGACGGAATCGAAGGACAACCTGACCCCGGCGATGAAGCAGTTTCATCACTTCAAGGCCAAGCACCCGGACTGCATCCTGTTTTTCCGCATGGGCGATTTCTACGAGACGTTCTTCGACGATGCCAAGACGTGCTCGAAGGTGCTGGGTCTGACGCTGACCAGCCGGGGCAAGAACGGTCCCGACCCGGTCCCGCTGGCGGGTGTGCCGTACCACGCGGTCGACGGTTATCTCAAGAAGATGCTCCAGGCGGGCTACCGCGTCGCGGTCTGCGAGCAGGTCGAGGATCCCAAGACCGCCAAGGGCGTGGTCAAGCGGGACGTCGTTCGCATCGTTACGCCGGGAACGCTGACCGACGACATGCTGCTGGAGGACAAGAAGAACAACTTCCTCTGCGCGATCCATCTTGATGCAAGGGGATACGCCGTGGTCAGCTGGGTCGATATCTCCACGGGACATTTCTTCGTCCAGCGCGTCCCTGAGCGCGACCTTCTCGACGAATTACAGCGCCTCTCGCCGGCCGAGTGTCTCCTGGCCGACCGGCGGGGTGAGCTGTTCGACGCCGAGACGCGCCGGCTCGCCGCTGACGTGGGGCGGTTCACCCATGCGATCGTCACCGAGCGGCCTGCCTGGTACTTCGACCCCTACCAGGCACGGCAGCGATTGCTTCAGCACTTCGGCGCGGCGACCCTCGAAGGATTCGGCATCGGCGACAGCGACCAGGACCTGATCCCACCGGCTGGAGCGGTGCTCGAGTATCTCAACGAGACGCAGAAGACCGCGCTGGGCCACATCCAGAGCCTTCGCACGATCAGCCGCCGGAACTTCCTCCAGATCGATCCGACCTCGTTGCGGTCGCTCGAAATCCTCCAGACGATCCGCAGCGAGACCCACAAGGGCTCGCTGTTGGCATGCCTTGACGAAACGCTCACCGGCATGGGGGGGCGGATGTTTCGCAACTGGCTGTGCATGCCGCTTTGTGACGTCGAGGCCATCGAGGCACGGCAGGATGCTGTCGAGAAGCTGGCCGAGCTGCGGCAGCGGCTGGCGAACATCGCGGACATCGAGCGGATCGCCGCACGTATCAGCACGTTCCGCGCCGGTCCGCGGGACATGCTGGCGCTGGCGGGTACGCTGGAGCAGATGCCGGTGCTGCGCGATTTGCTCAGCGGCTCCGAGGCCGAACTGCTTCGCACTCTTGCCGAACAATGCGACAGCATGGACGAGCTGGCGCACCTGCTGAAAGCGGCCATCGATCCGGACTGTCCCGCCCACACGCGTGACGGCGGGTTCATCCGGCCGGGCTTCTCTGCCGAGTTGGATCGCCTTCGCTCGATCTCAAAAGACGGCCAGACTTGGCTGCGCGACTACCAGAAGCAGCAGGCCGAGCGGACCGGCATCGCCAATCTGAAGGTCGGCTACAACAAGGTCTTCGGCTACTACATTGAAATCTCGCACGTTTCCTCCGACAAGGTGCCGCCCGACTATGTTCGCAAGCAGACCATCAAGAATGCCGAGCGGTACATTACGGAGGCTCTGAAGGAATACGAGAACGAAGTCCTGACTGCACAGGACCGGGCGCTGGAGCTGGAGCAGCGTCTGTTCGAGGATGTCCGACAGGAGGCCGCCGGCTACGTGACTCGCTTGCAGCAGCTTGCCGACACGATTGCCCAGTGCGACTGTCTCGCGTCGTTTGCTCACGTCGCGGCCAGGCGGAAGTACGTCCGACCGAAGATCACCACCGACACGCGCATTCTCATCCGCGAGGGCAAGCACCCGGTCCTGGCCGAGGCGCTCGGCGCTGCGTTCGTGCCCAACGACATCGAGTTGGGCGCCGGCGCCGGGGACATCGCGGTGATCACCGGCCCGAACATGTCGGGCAAGAGCACCTACATCCGCCAGACGGCGCTGCTGACCCTGATGGCCCAGACCGGGTCGTTCCTCCCCGCCAAGGAGGCGGAAATCGGCCTGGTTGATCGCATCTTCACGCGGGTCGGCGCCTCGGACGAGCTGACCCGGGGCCAGTCGACCTTCATGGTCGAGATGACCGAGACCGCCAACATCGTCAACAACGCGACGTCTCGCTCACTGGTGATCCTCGACGAAGTGGGGCGGGGCACCAGCACCTACGATGGGCTGGCCCTGGCCTGGGCGGTCACGGAGCACCTGGCGACGAAAGTGACCTGCCGTACCCTGTTCGCGACGCACTATCACGAGCTGACCGAACTGGCGGAGCTGTTCGGAAACGTCCGCAATTGGAACGTCGCCGTCCGCGAGTGGATGGATGAGGTGGTTTTCCTGCACCGCATCCTGCCGGGCGGCACCGACAAGAGCTACGGCGTGCACGTTGCCAAGCTGGCGGGCATTCCCAAGTCGATCCTCCACCGCGCCCAGGAAATCCTCGAGGAACTCGAATCCACCTTTGCCAGGGAGGCTACAGGCGACCGTCTCGCCAAGCACAAGACCAGGCAGCCCGAAGGCGACGCTCTCTTCGTCCAGAAGCACAAGTCCGTCCTCGACCGCCTGGCCTCCATCGATTTGGACAACCTCACCCCCATCGAAGCGATCAACCTGCTTCACCAGATCAAGACCGAAATCACCGGCGAATGAACCTCCAACAAGGTGCGTCGGCTACCACCTCGCTTGCGGTTGTGAACAGGGCAGGCGTCAAGCGAGGGAGCGGAACATTGCGGATGTGAATCAGGCTGTCAAATCGCGCCCGGCTGGCAGAGCCGATTGAATTGCCCGCCGAAACAGCCAAAAAGGCGTTGCGTAGGAACAGGGGCAGCGGCTTAATAGAGGGCAGGTGTGCATCGGAGTCCCGGCTCGCCGGGATCACTGCGACGATGATTGCCTTTTGGACGAAAGGGAGAACGGCCATGAATGCGGCGAAGAGATGGTTATTGGGTTGGCTGACTGGCTTGGTGGTCTTGGCGGCCGGCTGCACGGAAGTGGGGATCACAGGGCGGCGGCAGTTCAATCTCGTCCCCGATTCGATCATCAACTCGCTGAGCGTTCAGCAGTACACCCAGTACCTGTCCGAGAACAAGGTTGTCGCCAACACGCAGGATAGCGAGATGGTCAAGCGGGTCGGCAGCCGCATCGTCGCCGCCGTCAACGAGTACAGCAAGCAGAATCTGGAGAAGGACCCGTTCGAGGGCTATGAGTGGGAGTTCAACCTCGTGCAGGACGACGCTGTCAACGCCTTTGCTATGCCGGGCGGCAAGGTCGTCGTCAATACGGGCATCCTCCCTGTGACTCAGACCGAGGCGGGGCTGGCGGTGGTCGTCGGTCACGAGATCGCGCACGTTTTCGCCAAGCACGGGGCCGAGCGGATGACACAGGGGCTGGTCGTCCAGATGGGCGGAATGGCTCTGTCCGTAGCGCTCAAAGAGCAGCCGGAGGCGACGAAGAACCTCTTCGTCTCGTCGTACGGTTTGGGCACACAGGTTGGGTTGCTGCTGCCGTTCAGCCGCCTGCACGAGAACGAAGCGGACCGGCTCGGCTTGATCTTCATGTCGATGGCCGGCTATGATCCGCAGACGGCGGTGGCGTTTTGGGAGCGGATGGCGGCGCAGAAGAGCGGGCAGCAGACGCCGGAGTTCCTCAGTACGCATCCGGCCGATGCGACGCGCATCCGGAACATCAAGGAGTTGATCCCGGAGGCGATGGAGTACTACAAGCCGGTCAAGTGATGGGCTCCCCCGGCGGCGGAGCCGGCCAAGGCGCCGGTAGAGAAGCACATCTGGAGATTGTAGCCGCCGCAGGGCCCGTCGACGTCGATCACTTCGCCGGCAAAGAACAAGCCGGCACAGATCTTCGAGCCCATCGTTCTCGGATCGATCTGACGCCGGTCGATGCCCCCGCGGGTCACGGTGGCTTCGGTGATCGGCCGGGTCCCCGTCACGTGCAGCGGCAAGGCTTTCAGGAGCTTCCGCAGGGCCCTTCGCGTTTCCTTTCTGATTTGGCCTGCCTGTGTGTCTTCATCGCATCCGGCCAACACGCAGAGCGTCGAGGCCAGTCGTCTCGGCACGAATTCGGCCAGAACGTTTGCCACAGTCTTCTTCCCGTTGGCAGTCAATTGCCGCTGAAGTTGCCCGTCCAGTGCTGTCTCCTGGACCAACGGCATAAGGTCGATCTGGAGGCCGATGGTATGGCCTCCCGCCGCCAGTTCATCGGCCAGCAAACGGCTCATGTCCTGTGCGGCCGGTCCACCGATGCCGTCCTGGGTGAACACGATAGCCCCGCTCGACACGGTCTTTCGCGATGCCTCGGCCGGGCGGATCCGCACGGCCGAAAGAGTGACGCCCGCCAGGTCGCCGGGCCATGTCTCTCGGCTTACGAGAGGAACGAGAGCCGCCTTCGGAGTGATCACCGCATGTCCCAGCGCCGAAGCGAACCGGTAGCCATCACCGGTCGAGCCGGTCTGAGGCCAGGAGACGCCACCGGTGGCGACGATCAGACGCCTGGCCGTGATAGCTTGGGCGGGTGTGGCAACGGTGAAGCTGTCGTCTCGCAAAGTGACTTCGATGACAGGGCTTTCGCAGAATAGACGCGCGCCGGATCGCTCGACTTCATTCAGGAGGATTCGGAGCACGTCGCCCGCGCGGCCTTCCGCAGGGAAGACGCAGCCGTCGGGCTCGACCACAGTGGCCAGGCCGCGGTCGTGGAAGAATGTCCGGACTGCGGTCGGCGGCATCTCGTGGAAGCTGTAGCGCAGGAATCGGCCCCCCTGGCCGAATGCGCGAACGAGGTCGTCGATGGTCGCGTCGTGCGTGAGGTTGCATCGCCCGCCTCCGGTGACCAGGAGTTTGCGGCCGGCGGTCCGATTGGCTTCCATCACCGCGACGGTGGCACGCGCTCGTGCGGCGCAGATGGCGGCCATCAGTCCGGCCGGTCCGGCTCCAATAACGCAGATGTCGGTCTTCATGTTGCGATTGCCTTCATCGGCCGTCTCCGGTCCGAACCGCAAACGCCAGTGCAAGCAGGGTTCGAATCATGAGGAATCCCGTTGCATCGCCACAAGCGATCTATTTCCGATCAAACCTGCATTGTCGCCACTGAGGGGCCGCAAAGCAAGGCACATGCTGCGCCGGACGCGATTACGGGTGCACTGCGTGTTTGTAGGTAGGTTCCTGCAGAGGCCAGGAACGGGGCTGTCATCTCGAAGAGTGTGGCGGATGTCATTTCGACTAAGGGCGAAGCCCGCACGGAGAAATCTGGCCGAGGATAAGGCAATAGCCCGTTCGCAGCCGGATTCCTCCACTCCGCTGCGCTCCGGTCGGAATGACAAAGTCGATTGCAACCCCCGTGCCGGTCTACCTACAAACATCAAGTGCACCCCGCGATTACCCGTTTCGGCCTGGGGGTGGTTGAGGGTCCGTCAGGTCGAGCAGCAGCGGCGTATCCGGCTGGACCTGGCGGGCCACGTGCTGACGATAGGCGGTCACGGCCTTCTTCAGGTCGCCTCGGGGACTGGTCAGATGGTTCAACAGACGCTTGTCCTGATAGAGGCGGTCGGAGCAATCGTCGCGAATCCAGCGGCACCGTTCCATCATCACGAGGGTTCCCGAGAAGAGGATGCCGCGAACGGCCTGGAGGAGAAACCGCTTTCGCGGCCGGTCCACCTGCGCCTGCATCGGAACGAGAAACTAACGATATCCTAATCCGACGTAAACGCCAAGGTGCTAAAGTCTTTTGCAGCAATGGGTTGTTTTGGACAGACGTGGCGTGGAAGACTCTGTTTCGTGGCTCCGTCGTCATAATCGTCGCCAGGAAAAGCCATGAATCTGCGCCATCCTCTGGATTCGCAAGGGCATCCCGACCGATACAACAAAGGAACCGGCTGAGTCGGTCCGTAAGGTCGAAAGGTCGTCGTGAATTGCAGGGATATGTTTGACAAGACCATCGCACTGGGTGTCGCGTGCCGTTTTGAGAAGGAGCACGCCCTTTGTGTGAGCAGGCTGGCGCTTCGGTTGTTCGATCAACTCCAGCCGCTCCACGGCATGGGCAACACCGAGCGGAGATGGATTCATGCCGCGGCCCTTCTTCACGACATCGGCAAGAAGCAGAATCCGAGAGGCCACCACAAGACGGCGCGAGACATCATTATCGGCTCTTCGGACCTGCCGTTCCGACGGCACGAGCGGGTCATGATTGGGCTGGTCGCCCGTTACCATCGCGGACCGCTGCCCAGCAAGCGGCACTCTTACTTCGGAGACCTGGAGCTCGATGACCGGCAATACGTGGCCAGACTGGCGGCGTTGCTGCGTATCGCGGACGGCCTGGACAAGGGACGAGCCGGTTGGGTCAAGGACCTGCGATGCGAAGCGCGGTCGCGTTCCGTGAGGTTGACGGTGTTCGGCCACGGCGTGCCGGGCGTCGTCAAAAGCCTTCGCAAGGCCGATCTTTTCGAGAAGACCTATCGCAAACGTGTGGTGATCGACATCGAAACGGCTTGCGGGTACCGCCGCTTTGGCCTTGCTTCGGCGGCCGGGGCGTCGTATGCTTCCATACACTGAGAACTGAAGGCAACCGGTTCGTCGTGCGAGGGGTACTGTGGGACGTCTGGTCATTCTTTCCGGGCCATCCTGTGTGGGGAAGGGGCCGCTCTACGCGGCGCTGAAGAAGTTCCACCCTGGTCTGGCCGGCCGACTGACGAAGTTCGTGCTCTACGACAGTCGGGCGCCGCGTCCGGGCGAGGTGGACGGAGTCGACTTTCACTTTCGAAGTCGCCAGTTCATTGAGGGCCTCGGCGACCAACCGCAGTTCCGCGTTTTCGAGGTCCGCAGCGACCTGCAGGCGATGGATACCCGCGAGTTGCAGTTGCGATGTACGTCCGACGCGAGTGGTGATGTGTTTTTCGAGGGAAACCCGTTCATCGGCTCCGGGCTGCTTGATCTTGCGGAAGCGCTGCACGTGCCGGTCCTCAGTATTTTCCTGTCGCCGCTGGCAGCCGAGGAGATCGTCGAATTGAAGACGCGTACCCCAGGCGTGTGCCTGGCCGAATTCGTCACCGACGTGATGCGGCGCAAGCTCCTGCGACGTACGACGAGACAGAAGGGGAGTCTTTCGCAGAAGGACCTGGAGAATATCGAAATCCGCGCGGCCAGCGCCTACGGCGAGATGCAACAGGCGTGGCGGTTCGACCACGTCATTCCCTGCCACGACGGCGAAGACAGCGAACACTGGGATGCGTTTTACTACCCCATCGGCGATGCACGCCAGGCTTTGGGTGCTTTTGCCGCTCTGCTGGAGGGCCGGAACGCGGCCCGGGTCGAGAAGTGGTCGCAGGACCTGCTGGCCTGAGGTCCAATGGACCCGGTGAAGGAACCGATGAAAGACAACCAACAATACGCGAAGCCCACAGAAGGCAGCGCGGATCCGAGCTACCGACTTCTGGCTTGCCAGTACGTCAGTGCACAGCTCGACACGCTGGTGGAGGAAATGCACCGTGTCCGGGAGAACAAGGACCCTGAGCCGGTGCACCAGACGCGGGTCGCGTCGCGGCGATTACGGGCGGCACTGGGCATGTTTGCCGAATGTTTCGATCCGAAGAAGACCCCCGCGTGGCGAAGACGCCTGCGAAAGCTGACCCGAGGACTTGGCGCGGCCCGCGACCTTGACGTGCAGATCACTTTTGTGGAAGGGGTCTTGGCCGGTCTGGATGCGAAAGACCGCCGGCGCCGTCCAGGCATTGAGCGCTTGTTGTTGCGGCTGCGGCAGGACCGCGCTGCCGTGCAGTCCAAGGTTCTGCACGCGCTGAATGCCCTGAACCGGAGCGATACCCTGGCCGACATGCACGGTGAGGTCGAGAAGATCCGGTTCCTGTTGAGAACGCACGATGTGCCGTTGCGTAGTCCTGTCGTATTGGAGCGAGCGGCCGCACATATCCTGCGACGCAAGGGCGAATTGCTGGCCGCAGAGCCTGCGCTGAACGATCCGCAGGATATCGACGGCCACCATCAGGTTCGGATCGCCGCCAAGAGATTGCGATACACGATGGAGATCTGCGCCCCCGTTTTCGAGCGGCGACTTGACGGGACCATCAGTGCAGTCAAGAAGGTGCAGTCGCTTCTGGGAGATATTCACGACTGTGACGTCTGGGTGAGGGACCTCGGAACGTTCATCGAACAAGAACGAAAGCGCACGATCGAATACTTCGGACACGCCCGGCCGTTCAACCGCTTCAAGAGTGGGCTGGAGTTCATGCGGGACGAACGGACAAGCCACCGGCAGCAGGTGTTTGCGGATTTGCTCGAGTACTGGCAACACCTTCACGCGGAGGGGTTCTGGGACGATCTGGAGGCGATCCTGCAAGCGCCTGTGGAGGTCTCACCAGAGCCGGACCTGGGGACGCAGAGTGAGCCGATTCATGGCACGGAAGACCCGATCGACGAAGATCGCGCTGCTCAGTGACATTCACGGCAATCTGCCGGCCCTGGAGGCGGTGCTGGAGGATGCGGCGCGCGAAGGAATCGCCGAGACGTGGCACCTCGGAGACATGCTCGGATATGCGCCATTCCCGAACGAGGTTCTGCGACAACTGAACGAAGTCGAGGCGGTCAGCATCATCGGCAACTACGATCGGAAAGTCCTCGATTTTGCGCACAAGAGAAAAGAGTGGAAACGCAAGAAGCCTCCCGCCAAGTACATCGCGTTTCAATGGAACGACGCTCACTTGACCGGCCAGAGCAGACGTCTTCTCCAATCGCTGCCGGAGCAGGTGCGTCGCACGCTTGGCGATCTCGACGTGTTGATGGTGCACGGCAGCCCGGCATCGATCGATGAGTTACTCGGTTCGAACACGCCCCAGCGGCGTCTGGCGGAGTTGGCCCGGCTTGCTCAGGCCGATGTCATCGTTTTTGGGCATTCCCACGACCCGTTCGTTCGGCGTGTGGGAGAGGTGTGGTTCGTCAACCCCGGAAGCGTCGGCCGGCCGGAAGGCGGCGATTGGCGGGCCTCGTACGCCATCCTGGAGGTCTCCGGGGCAGACCTCAAGGTTGACCACCGCCGAGTTGCTTACGACATCGACCGGGTGGCGCGGGCGGTCCATGCCGCCGGCCTTCCAAAGGAGTTCGTCGATGTCTTCCGCAAGGGCAAGAGCCTGGACCAGCTTCGCGAGGAGCCGCAATCATCCGAAGCACATGGCTCGCCACGTGCGGATGCGGAATTGCAGGCGGTCCTCGCACTGGCGCAGCGCTGCCGATACGAGCGCACGCACACACACCACGTTACGAAGCTGGCGCTGATGATCTTCGACGGGTTGAAGGCCGTTCACCAGATGGGGCTGCGCGAGCGGTGTCTGCTTCAGTATGCCTCACTGCTGCACGACATCGGCTGGGTGGACGGTCCGCAAGGGCACCACAAGGCCTCCATGCGGTTGATTCTGTCCGATCCCGGCCTGCCGTTTTGGCGGGCCGAGCGGCAGATGGTTGCCCTGATAGCACGCTATCATCGCAAGGCGTTGCCCAGCGAGCGGCACGAACATTATCGGAGCCTCGGTCGGGCCGCGCAACAGCGGGTGCGCATGCTGGCCGGGATGCTGAGAGTGGCCGACGGTCTGGATTGCAGCCATAGCAGCGTGGTGCAAGCCGTTCGGTGCGGGGTCTCGGACTGCCGGGTTGTGGTGGTCTGTGACGTACGAGAAACTGCCCAAGCGGAACTGCGGAGTGCAGCGCGAAAAGCCGATCTGTTTCGGGAGGCCTTTGGAATGCCTCTGATGTTGAAGACCGCCTCCGGTCGCCGTTAGGGTAGACGCAGCGCCGCTGCCGGAAGCAACAGCGCAGCAGGTCTCTGCGTTCTGACGAAGCAGCACAGCACGGATATGCCGACAAAAGACAAGAAATCCAGGACGGTGGCCCTGGCTGAGACGATGGCGGTCATTGACATCGGGTCCAATTCGATCCGTATGATGATCGGACAGGCGCTGCCGGACGGCCGGCTCGAAATCGTCGAACGTCTTCGACGTGCGGTGCGTTTGGGACAGGACGTCTTCCGGACCGGTCGTATCCGCGCCGAGACGATGCGCAGTGCGCTGGGTATCCTGCGCGACTATCGACACGTCCTGAACACCTACGGCATTCATCGAATCCGTGCGGTCGCCACCAGTGCCGTGCGCGAAGCAGCAAATGGCGACAGCTTCGTGGATCGCGCCTTGATGGCGGCCGGACTGGAAGTGTCGGTGATCAGCGTGACCGAGGAAGGACGGTTAACCGTCTCGGCCGTACGCAAGGCCCTGGGCGAGAAGCTGCTGCGACAGGGTAAGGCCCTCGTCGTGGAGGTGGGGGGCGGCAGCACCGTTCTGAACCTGTTGAACCACGGAGAGATCGCCGCGTCGCAGAGTCTTCCCACCGGCTCGGTTCGAATGCAGGAGGTGCTGGCTACCACGATGGAACGGGCCGACCAGGCCGCCCGCCTGATTCAACATCAGATCACCAGCGCGATGGCGGCGTTCCGGAGCCTTCTGCCGCTCAAGAGTGTCCAGACCTTCATCGCGGTTGGAGGAGACGCCCGGTGGGCCGCGGCCCAGGTCGGCAAACCAATGAAGGCCATATCGCTTGTCACAGTCTCGTCCAAGGCTCTGGGTAAACTGCTCGATCGCTGTCGGCTTCAGACGGCCGATGAGCTGGCGCGGTCCTACAAGATTGCGTACACCGATGCTGAGACGATTGTACCGGCTCTGCTGGTTTACCAGGTGCTGCTGGAAACGACGCGCGCCGAGCGGATGATCGTATCCGATGTGTCTATGCGCGATGGGCTCCTCCTGGACTTGGCGCGGAGTGCGGCCGGGAAAAAGGACGACGCAGCCTATCGAGAGATCATTCAGTCGGCCCAGAGCGTTGCGCAGAAATACCAGGTGGACACCAGTCACGCCGAGCAGACGCGCTGCCTGGCGGTGCAGTTGTTCGACCAGTTGGCCGGTGAGCATCGACTGGGGGAACGGCATCGGTTCCTGCTGGAAGTGGCGGCCATTCTGCACGAGGTCGGGACGTTTGTGGCCAGTCGGGCCCACCACAAACACAGCTTCTACCTGATCGCCAACTCCGAGATCGTCGGATTGACCCAGGATGAGCTGGCGGTGGTGGCCAACGTGGCACGGTATCATCGTCGCAGTCGACCGAAGCCGTCGCACCTGGACTACATCGCCTTGCCGCGCGAGCGGCGAATGATCGTGAACAAGCTGGCGTCCCTGCTGCGCGTTGCCGAGGCGCTGGACAGCAGCCGGACCCAGCAAGTCCAGAAGCTTCAATCGCGCATCGAGGGCAGCAGCCTGATCATCTCCGTCAAAGCCGGTGGCGACTACACGCTCGAACGCCGTGCTCTGGCCGAGGTAGGGGATATGATGTTGGACATCTACGGACTGGAAGTCCGGCTGGAAGAAGCGGGCCAGGTGTGACCATTCCTCCGAGGATCGCTATGGGAAAGAAAAACCTGAAATCGCCGGACCTGTTTATCAATCGGGAATTGAGCTGGCTGGCGTTCAACGACCGGGTCCTTCAGGAAGGGTGTTCCGAGATGGTGCCGTTGGGGGAACGGCTGAAATTCCTGTCCATCGTCAGCTCCAATCTTGACGAATTCTTCATGATCCGCGTGGCCGGCCTCAAGCAGCAGAAGGCGGCGGGGGTGAGGCGAAAAGACCCCAGCGGCCTGACACCTTCCCAGCAGTTGTTCTTCGTCAGCGGCAAAGTGAACGAGATGGTGACGCGGCAAACAGCGGCCATCGCCCAGGTATTCGAGGAGTTGAAATCGTACGATTTCCACCTCGTTCGGCGTGGGGATTGGGCGCTTCATCAGCGGCAGTTTCTGGCCGGCTTCTTCGCCAAGGAAATGCTGCCGGTGCTGACGCCGCTGGCGGTGCAGGACCTCGATCCATGCCCGTTGTTGCCGGGGCTCCAACTGTTCGTGGCGATGCTGGTGTCCACCTCCCGGACGAATCCGTCCCAGCAGAAGCTCGTGGTGGTTCCTGTGCCCGGTTCGCTTCCCCGTTTTGTGAACATCCCGAGCGAGAAGGGCGTCTACGTCACTGCCATAGAGGAGATCATCCTCGACAACGCCCGGGCGATGTTCGGTGGATGCCGGATCGGCAAAGAGGCGGTGTTCCGCCTTACGCGCGACGCGGACGTGGCCATTCAGGAAGACGAGGCAGCGGACCTGCTCAGCCTGGTGCGGGATGCGGTACATGCCAGAAGGCACCGTGGAGTGGTTCGCCTGGAGATCAGCGCCCGGCCCGACCCGCGCATCCGGCAGTGGCTCCGCTCGACTCTGCAACTGCTGCATCACGATATCTACGAGATCGAGGGTCTGCTCGACGCACGGGCGTTGATGCAGTTGATCGACATCCCGCCGGTACAGGATCTTCGCGCCGGCGACTGGCTTCCTCAGGAGCCGGCGGACCTGATCGGGGCCGAGGACCTCTGGCCGGCGATTCAGGCACACGATGTGATGCTGTTTCATCCGTACGAGCGGTTCGATCCGGTTGTCGAGATGGTGCAGAATGCGGCGGACGACCCGGCGGTGCTGGCGATCAAGCAGACCCTCTACCGGACCAGCGGGGACTCGCCTGTCGTCCGTGCCCTGGCCCGGGCCGCCGAGAACGGCAAGGAGGTGACCGTCCTGGTGGAACTGAGGGCGCGATTCGACGAGTCCAGGAACGTCAACTGGGCGCGGCAGCTGGAGGACGCCGGATGCCATGTGATCTACGGTATCGCGGGCTTCAAGACCCATGCCAAGGCGCTGTTAGTGATCCGCCGGGAAGCAGGGCGCCTGCGTCGCTACGCCCACCTGAGCACGGGCAACTACAACGACCGGACCGCCCGGCTCTACTCCGACATTGGTCTGATGACCTGTGAGGATGAACTGGTGTCGGACGTTGCGGCGTTCTTCAACTTGCTCACCGGGCTTTCCGAGGCGGTTCAGTGGCAGCAACTGGTGATTGCGCCGACCGACCTGCGCACGAGACTCAAGGACCTGATCGAACGCGAGATTCAGGTCTCGACGCCGGACCGCCCCGGCCTGATCATGGCCAAGATCAACTCGCTGGAGGACCGCGACATGTGCCGGGCTTTGTACGAAGCGAGCCACGCGGGGGTGGACGTCATGCTCAACGTCCGCGGGATTTGTTGTTTGCGGCCCGGGCTCAAGGGGTTCTCCGACCGCATCTGCGTCCGCTCGATCGTCGACCGGTATCTCGAACATGCACGCATTCTCTATTTCGCCAACGGGGGGCACGAGGAAGTGTATCTCAGCAGCGCCGACTGGATGAGACGCAATCTCGACCGGCGGCTCGAACTGCTCTTTCCCGTCCGGGATGCGAGAATCCGTCGGCGTCTCGTCGGCATTCTCAAGGTCTTCTTTCAGGACAACGTCAAGGCCTGGGAACTGCTGCGTGACGGGCGGTATCGTCGCGTCGCTCGCAAGGGCCGGGCGGTACGTGCGCAAAAAATATTCTACGAGGATGCGGTAGCGGCCGTGCGTTCGGCCGAACCTGGTGCGCACCGGTTTCGCCCGTTGACGCGCCCCAAGTGAGAGACCGCCTTCCGGCATCGGAGTTCTCCTCTCCAACCGCCCGCTCCGGGAGCTGGACCGTGCGCCTCGCTTCTGCGATCGGACGTGACGGACAGACCCGAGCACCGGGATGTTTTATCGGTCGCTCGGCTGACTCCAGCAGATTTCCACAGAATCTGATGTGGTTGTTCAGATTCGAGGCTGAACAGGTGGGCAACCGGCTATGGATTAGTCATACTTTGGACGGCGTCCCAATTGCTCCTCCATGACTGCGACGGTGGCGGGATTGTCGAACGGCAACACGTTCGGGCCGACGTTCTGCAATAAAGTTGGCCAGGGAATCGGACGACTCTAAGGATGAACCACGACCTACTTGGAGATCTGCCAGATGGATCAGAACAATGAACGCCGACAGGAGAAACGACTGGGCTATCAGTGGCCGGTCTGGTTCAGCGAGGATTTCGCCGAGACGCTATGCCAGGGACTGATGCACGATGTCTCCAGCGGCGGCATTGGGTTCAGTTGCGGGCCAAACGACCGTTGCCCGCGTGAGGGTCAGCATCTGACGGTTCGCTTCAGCATCCCCCGGTTTGAGGGGGATGATCCGACCGCGACGATCAACATGACACGCACCGGTCACGTTTCCCGGGTCGAACGCGGCGAATGCGGAACACACCGCATTGCCATGGCGTTTGACGTGCCCCTGCCGCTGCGACCTGCCGAAGTCTCGACGCTCAATTCTCTCTGTGGGAGCGATCCCGAGTAGCCCCGCGGTGCGGCACAGATCTACGCAGGAGGATGACCTCTGACGTCGCTGTGCCGTGCCATCGAATCGAGACCCCACAATCCTGCGAAGCCAGACGGGCGCCCAACGCAGACATGGACCGTTCGTCAGGACGAACGGTTGGATTTCGGTTTGAGTCTCTTGGGCGTAATGGGTGTGCCCATCCGTTTCGCCTTGTCCGGCTGGGTCATCCTGGCGCCGCTCTGCAGACGTTTCTTCCGCCTGGCACGGACCTGTCCTGCCGTGCCGCGCTTCTTCGGGGCCGTTCGGGCACGACGGTGCGTGCTCGCCTTGACTGTTTCTGTCAGCGGCTCCGATGTGCCCGTGGCACGGGTTGGCGTACCCAAGGTATCCATCCCGACTTCCGTACGCGATGCCTGCGCCTCTTCGCTCGGATCGGGACCGCGGGGTATCGCCGGCAGTCTCAGGTCATCGGCTGATTCGGCTGGTGGGTGTGCGGCTATCCTCTTCTGGAGTTCGCTGATGATGATGTCCTTTTCCCGGTCTATGCGGCGGCTCTCGTCCAAGCACTTCTGGATCTGGGCCAGTTGTTGTTTGATGGCGACGAACTGACTGGCCAGGGACGTCGATTCGAGATCCGGTTCGAGATCGAGGATATCTTTGACTACCTGAATGGGCTTGGCCAGAATGTCAAGCAATTCCATAAGTCCTCCTTCGTTACGACAGGTTTTCTCCCCGTTTGTCCATCCGCCAGGCTCTCTGCAGGTACGATTGAAGCCGGTCCTATGTAGATTCTACCAAGTAATCAGACGCACGAGCCTTTGTGGAGACTACGTATTCTCGCCCGTCCGATATTCGCAGGCGCCAACCATCCTGCTCAAGGTCAGACGGACTTGGCCACGAGGCCTGGTGTAACGGCGACTTGTCCGTTCTGGGTATCGTGCGCCCACGCATCAAGAAAGTCGCCAATGGTGCCCTCGTTGCACCTCTGCTTGTACTCCGCAAACGGCCTGTTTCCGAAGAGGTCTGTCATCGTACGTTGAACCTCTGATGGCTTCCAGCCGAGTTCTTCCTCCAACTTCTTGCGAGACAGGGGTTGTCGATCGCCTGAGGCCGTGGCGGAACCATGGTACTCGATCAGTATGGCAAGCAGTTGCCGGCGAGCACTCATCTGGTCGGCCTTCTTGTTCGGTCTTGGTTTCGGCAACACCAGCCGCGTACTTGAGATCGGTGAACTACACGGGGTCAGGGCCGGAGCCGTTCGCTTCGCGGCGAGCCTTTGGAAGTATGTTTGATATGGCTCTTGCGATAGCTGTCCGCCGGACGCAGATGGTTCGGTGACCGCTCCACCGTTCTGCACGGTGCTGTCTTTGTCTTTGATCTCTCGGATATCTTCCGGACTGCTGTGTACCCCACCGGTCATACATTGGCACAACACCTGGTCTGGGATCTTCTTCGCCACTTGTGGCCTTGCGGGGGAATCAGCCGGTACGTTGCTGTTTGAGTCTGTTCTTTCGCCGACGGTCTGGTCTCTGCTCTCAAGACCTTTCGGAGCCTTTGGGTTGAGTGGTGGGCCAGCGATCTGGCATTGGGTCGGCATGTTCTTGTTCTGATATTGATCCGGGTGCGACTTCACTGCCAACGGGGCCTCGTGAGCGCTCTGCTCGGATTGCGGCTGCTCGCACAGTTCGCTGTCCGCGTGCCCGTCCGCGCAGAGCAGTTCGCCTTCCTGATGCAGGGGGGGGAGATTCTCTTGCGCCGACTCCGGAATGCTGTGGTCGTCGGGCGGCGTCACGGCGCACGAATTGCCAGCCCGTCGTGTGCCGTCCGCTGCCTCTTGGTCTTGGGTGGCACTTGTTACGGGCAAAGCGATTGACACTTGTGCCGCACCTGAACCACCGTCCTGGGGCGTTGGTGCGTGAGCGGCTGTGTCGGCGGGGCGGTGTTCTGGCGGAGCGCTCTGGTCCCGAGAGGCGTGGTTCTCGGTCGGTACGCTCTCGGTCCATTTCACCGACCGGGGTTGCCGCGTGGTTCTCGGGGATCGCGACGTCGGCAAGTCGGACAGCCGGACTTGTCCGTCGGCGGAGTGCCGTACTGGCCACAGGGTGGCAATGACCTCCTGCCCCGGGTTCTTACCTCCCAGTATCCTTGCCTCGCGATACGCGGATTGCAGCTTGGCCAACAACTGGTCCAGCCGGTCAACATAGGTCCAGTGGAGTTGCAAAGCCTCCTGTCGCATGTGCCTGTCGATCGATATGTCTGTTAGTTCCCCGATCAGACCGGCGCAGAGTGGATTGGCCGACAGCGATGTTCGGATGGCCTCTATGTGCCGGAAGACCGCTTTGAGGCGAACCGCTTCTGCACGCTGCACCAGCCAGCAGGTTCTTTCGTCGGCCACATCGCGCGGCCACGTATGGAACAGTGTCTCTTCGTAGGAATGGGGCATGGCCGAGGTCGCCTGTGTCCACGACCTCTTCTTGGCTTGGGAATCTGCTGTCCATTTGTACGTGCAGACAATGCTCCCGCCGTCGCGTTTGGGAACGACCTTGAGACAGCCGAGAACCCGACCCGGATGCACGCGGAGCAGTTGTGGTTCTCCCCAGCCTTTGCTGGAAAACAGTATGTAGGGGCCGCTGGCAGGGACTTCGTTGACGATAATCAAACGGGCTTGCCGCAGCATACAGACCAACGCTGCGATTTGCTCCGTCGCATTGACGCCGGGGTCCAGGCCGGCGAAGTGGAGAGCCATTGCCGACGTCATTGTCTCCAGAATCAGGGCGGATCGATGGAGCAGCCGGGCCCCCGCGTCCGTCTTCATGAGGTCTGCAAAGGCCTTTCTTCTCTTCCTGGAAATGGTTCCCTCCAGGAACCCCTTGTCATTTGCATACGCGAGAATCTCCTGTGCGAACTTCTCGGCATCGAGAGCCTGGTCTCCACCCATCGCATGCAGCGCCTGGAGCCAGAACTTGAACCAGTCTGGCTCATTCTTCAGGTGTTCTTCGTATGTATCCGCATGGAGAGTTCGCCTCTTGTAATCCACGTATCGCAGCACGTCAAAATCCAGTTCAGATTCCATCGCTTCCATCTGTGCATTGGATCTGAACAGGCCTGTCGGCGATTCCTGCTCCGCCAGCCACAGAGAGAACAACAGATGGGCGCAATGCGACAGGAGGAAATACATCTTTTCCGGAAATACGAGCGCATGACGTTCGTACTTGTAGTAGCGTCGTACCTCTTCGAGAGCTGCCTGACTCTTGAGAAGAATATCGGCAAGTTCTGGCTCTCGGTCTGCGTTTCTCGTCGGAGTCATATATGCCTCCTGATTAGGAGTTTCCAGGCGCCAAACTACCCGTATTTCGGCAAAAAGACGACGTGAGGTTAGTCAAGGCCCTCCCATTGTTTGCGGGTTCCGGAGAGAGCAGATTCGGCGCATTTTATTGCCCCCGGACCCCACGGAATGACGTGACGACATACATTATGGGTGGTTGGAAGAAGCGTTGAATTCGTGCGTCACGGGTCGAACGAGGGTCCGGCCGCCCGGCCCGCCGTGATCCTCGCAGGGAAGCAGTGCGAGTGAACGGCCATTTTTGTTATCTGGCACTAAACTCGCCGCCGTGTATGCCGATAGATAGCGAGAGTATTCTGTGGCTTTGTATATGGAGATCTCTGGTGCTACAAACGAATGCGTGGTTGATCGAACCTGACGTGCTGTGCGTTTCTCTCCCGGCAGAGCCGAAGGTGCAGTCCGAGTTGACACTGCTCCGCAAGCGCCTTTCCGAAAGAGAGCCGTTGCATTTGATCATCGATCTATCCCACGTGGAAATCCTGTCCTCCCCCGGAATCGGTGGTCTTCTGCTTCTGCGTCAGATGCAGATCGAGCGAGGGAGCCATCTCGTTCTCTGCAACGTGGCGCTGGCAACAAGATGTGTTCTTCGTGTGGTGGGATTGGATAGTGTCTTCGACTATGCCAAGAGCAAGCTGGATGCACTGCGGGTGATCCACCATGACGAGGGATCCGAAGAGGAAGCGGCCGTTTGTGGAGAGTGCTTCGGACGAGCACGCGGACGAACCGCGCACGGAGTCTCCAGGGACTGTGTTGTCGGGGGATTCGTCGGAATCGGCGAGAGAGAAAGCACCAGACAGCCGGAGGGTGGACTCACCAATGGACTTGAGTGAAGCGCGAGAAGTGGCCTTTGACATCAAGAAGCCGCCGGAAGATATCACGTTCCTGGGATTACTGGACGGCCTCGGCGGATCCCCCGGGCGATTGACGGCTCTCTTTGACTGGCGATGTCAGGAATGCGGAGAGGTCAACCGCGATGCGGTTGTCGTCGAACCACAGCAAGGATTCCTTGCCCGCTGGTCCTGCAGGAGTTGTGCAAAGGTAACGGTCCTGCGGTTTCGAGCGCGCGCAAGCGCGGAATGGATTGCCGAACACACACTTGCGGTTACTGGCAGCGCTCTCTGTCACTTGGCGGAGAGTGAGTCTGTCGCGGGTGCTGGGAAGGAAGCGGGCCGACACACGGCAGTCCATCAACGGCTGTTTGCCTTGATTGCAGTGCCCGGGCTCATGGCAATCGTTCTCTTCGGACTGAGCGATCTGCGACGGCTGACGGGCCTGTCCGCCTCTCCCCTGGAGGCAGAGCCGGGGACGCGCGGTTCGACCGCGTTGTCCCGGCTGCCGGGATCCTGGGAGAGTGAAGATGGTCGCGATCAACTGTACGTCAGCCACGTGGACGAGACCTCGCAGATGGGAACCTATATCCGTTTCTCCGAGAGTCGCCGGCCAGGTGACTATGTCCGGTTTGCCGTCATTCATGAGGACCCCGAGCGGGAACAGATTGTCATCCGACAATGGAGGGTGCTCTCCAGTACGTCGCAGACCGGCCTCTCCACCGTCGTCGAAGGCGAAGCGACCCTGCGTCTCCCCTTTGACGGGCAATCCTTGACGTGGATCGATGCCCGGGGGACGCGGCCGACATTCAAGGTATACCATCGAGTTGCTGACACCTCTGCGCCTTGATTGCAGACTTCTTCCAGACTCGCAGAGAACTAACGCGAGTCTAACATTCGCTTAGCAATCCCATCGTATCTTCCACATAGTAATTCGAGCCACGGAGGTGGACGCTGGAAACGCGCGCCGTGGGTCCACCGGTGATGTGCAGGGACTCTTTGTGGGGATCAGGCGTGGTCCCTGCGGAGCATACAACGTGGATACGCAGTTCAACGTCTTTGAAGTGTTGCAGATCGCCGAAGAGATCGAACGCCGGGCCGCAAGATTCTATCGGAAGGCCGCCGAGCAGTTCAGCGATTCGGTGCAGCGGGGTATCTGCTACGCTCTCGCCTCCTGGCGCATCAGGCACGAGCAGGCCTGGATTCGCCTGCGCCGCGAATACTCAGAGCGGACGGGGGAATTCGGCACCTTCGATCCCGACAACTACGTCCGCTCCAATCCTCAGGTTATGGCGGGCCTGCCCTGGTTCGGTATCGGCTGCAGCTTGCGTGACCGGCCCACGGGACGGGAAAACGGCGCGCAGATTATTCGCGATGCCATTCGGCGGGCAGAGGGCGTGCGGACGTTTTACCACGGTCTGAAGGAGTTTGCTCGCGACCCGGCCGGCCGCGACATGATCGAGGCTATGATTGACGAGGAAGGCCGCCACATCCGGCAGTTAAACCGTACTCTCGAGCAGACGCTCCGATCGGCAGGGGACTCCATACGACCCGCTTGTCACGATTCGATCTGCGTGCGAGGCGACCATTGACGGTTTCGCCAACCGCGTCCATTCCTCGTCTTGCTTGGGACGTCGGACACCTCCGGCAGTCTGATCCTGCGCGATCCAGCCGCATGCGCCTCCATCTGTGCTTTCACGCTGTCTGCTGTTAAGCAGGTGGTCCCGATGGCCGATAAAGAGCACAAAGAAGATATTTCCCTTTCATGAAACAGCTCTTGCGCTTCTGGATACGCAGGAGCTGTTCTTTTGTCTTGTGACGACGCGGCGTCGCAGGGCAGGCACCTACTCCTGCGGCTTCTCGTCCTTCTTCTTGCCTCCGAGCAGGCCGCCCAGCCCTTCGACGATGTTCTTGCCCGGCGCCTTGAGGGTGTCCTTCAGTTGCTCGGGGACTTTGTCGCCCAGCTTGTCGCCGAGCTGCTCCTGAAGCTTGGCATCGATCTCCTTCTGGAGGCGGTCTTTGCCGGCCTTGACGAGGGCCTGTTTGAACTCCTCTCCCAGTCCTTTCGTGTCGAAGACGACGCGCGGCGACGTGACCGGGCCAACGACGCGGATCGTGGTGCTCAGCTCGTTCATGACCTCCATGACCTCGGAGGTTTGCTGGGCGCCGAGTCCGAGAACACCTTGGCCCTGTCCTTTGGCCTTGAGATTCTTCAGGTCTATCTTGAATGTGAGATCGACGAGTTCCCTGGTCAACTGGCCCGTGAAGGTCCCGGAGGCAGCGCCGGATTCGAAGGCGATGCCGGCGTCCTGGCCGAGTCCCGCCTGGATCTTGCTCAGGTCGAACCCTTCGAACGTGCCGGTCACGTGGGGCGTGCCCGACGAGTAGTCGACCTGGGCTTTCAGGGCCGCCGGGGTTTCGTGTGACGTCAGCTCGAGCGTGATTGGCTCGCCCAAGGCGTGCGGCGCATCGCTCAGGTTGGTCATGAGAATCCGGCTGTTGCCGAACAGCTCGCTCGGCAGATTCACCTTGTCCGCCAGGACGCGCTTGGCGAGCATGGTGACGGTCGGACTGGTCGCTGCCTTGGCCCGCAGGTATTCCCGATATGACTGCGGCGGCTGCGTCTCCTCGGCCGGGCCTTTCTTGCCTTCCGGCAGCCACTTGCGCAGCTTTTCCAGTTGTTCCTTGAGCTTCTTGGCGTCCTTGACGTACTTCTCGACCTTGGCGACGTCGTTGGCGTCGATGGTGTACGCATTCGGATCGAAAGGCTCTTCCTCGGCTGGTGGGACCGCGAGCACCTTGCCCGGCGTCTGCCGAGCCTGATTGAACTGCACACCCGAGACCTCGACATTCTCCATGATGACCTTGCCCAGCAGCAGGTCATAGATGCTGGCGTTGGCCGCAACCTTCTCGACCACGACCTGATTCTGCGTGGGCTCTTGCGCGTTGGTGACCTGCAAATCCTCGGCGGAAACGCTGCCTCCCGTCAGCGAGATCCCGAGACTTCCCAGGTTCACCTCGGCCCCGTTGGCGCGCGTCAGAGACTGGGTGGCGTAGTTCTTGACAGTGGTGTCCTGAAGGAAGTGCGCCGCTGCAAAAAACGCGCCGACCACGATGATTGCAAGCACGATGCCGGCCTTGCGGATGTACCTGGTCTTGGCGAACATGCTCTTGACGTCTTTGGTTCGCTTACCGATCAGAATCCAGTCAAGAATCCGGACCCAGGTCTTGGAGTAGTATGTACGGAACTTCTCCGACTTTTCGTCAACCTTGACCATCATCCGGCGGAACTGGATCACCGAGAAGGCCAACATCAAACCCGCGATCGCTCCGATGACCGGACCGACCACCAGGGCGCCGGCCAGGGCATACCGGCTGAAATCCGTCATGCCCACCACCGGGATCGACGACAGCACGTTCAGCAGACCGGACAGGTGGTCCTGGACGTAGATACCCACATGATAGAGCACGGGGGCCGCCGCCAGGCACACTGCCTTGCCCACGCCCAGCGACAGCAGGAACAGGCCTATATGAATGTTGAGGATCAGCACCACGACCACCAGGGCGGTGTGCAGGCCTGACCAGCCCGGCATCAGACCGACCCAGAAGCCGATCATGACCGACAGCAGAATCAGCGGCGGGGCCACACTGCCCCGAAAAACGGCCGACAGTCTTCGGATGGATCCGGGAAGAATCATGGTTCTGCCTCCCTGCAATGTGTTCGTCGTCTGTTATCTCTTCTATTCGTATCGAGGGCCTCATTATACAGCCCCGGCCGACGGCCGGGCAAAGCAATTCGAACCCATTAAGCACCTTGGGCCTGGGGGGCAGAGAGGATCGATTCCGGGCTTTTTTTCCAAAAAGTCTGGCGATTTCGGACATGTTATGCCGATACACATGGTGGAAACCGTTTCATCTTTTTCTCCGGCGTCGTGGCGTACGCGACGCCTCTTTTTTTTGTGGTTGCGTCGCTTTGTGCGGCGGTTTCTGAAACGGGCTGGCCTGTCGTCCTGTTTTATGGGACGTATAGTCTGCGTTGCGAATGGAGCCGGTGATGGAACAACTCGCAAAGATTCCTTGCCTCGATGCCCGCGCCGCCGGTCAGGGCACACCCTCCTTTCGCGATGGGGGCGCCCCCGCACCGCCCAGGAGGATGTCTGCATTGCGGCCGTCGCCGTCGAAGACGCCGGAGAAAGGCAGTTCCTCGTTACCGATGGTGGATGTCAGAGGAGCCGCCAGTTCGCCCATGTCGATGTCCGCGACCAATCGGAAATGCCGATTCCAATTGTCCCCATCCAGAGTGAGATCGGCGAGGTCTGGCGCCGTCGCGATACGATAGGGATCGGGTTCGCTGCCGGCGCCTCCGCTGTAGGTGGCTTCGCTGTACGATGCACAGATCAGCATCAGGACGACAGAGAGATACTTTCGCTCCGCTCTTCACATGGACCTGCGATTCCGCCTGCCGCCGTGCCCTTGTGGGAGAACGGCGTACGGCCGATGGGAGCACAGAACTTCCCCGGCATCAACTCGGTTGCGACGTCAACGGGACAGACGCACCACGAGTCTCGGAGACGGCGTCCGCAGATCGTTCGCTTTTCCAACATCCCGTACCCCAGGGGAACGGCTGTGCTCGTGTTCCTGCTCCTGCGGCAAGGGAACTACATCCGCATGTATGGCACCAATCCTACCACACGCCGCCAGGCCTCGTCCGAGGTTTTTGCCCACGGGCCTGAACAAGGCTGCGCGGTGTCGCGTTCTCCCGGCTGAGATCGGGTCATGGTGACGACCTGCTCCTCCTGGGTCGTACGGGAACGGGGGCAGGCTCGGAGCCTGGCGGCGAAGGGGGCCTATCCTGAGCTACTTGCCTGCTCTGACGGGAGGCCCGTCGCACCCCGAAGGCGGCATCGCCGAAAAGCTAACCGCAGAGGTCTTTTCACAAGACAGGTTCTCGCCGGTGGAATCTCCGCGACCCGGATTGCGACGGAGACTCTTTGGTGTGATCCGTGCGACCTGCCCGGCCCGGCGCGTCGGACGTTCCTGAGAATCGGATTGCTTTCTCGCGGAATCGGCGCAATGAGGAGTGGTTCGATGCGTCTATATGAGTATAATGCTCACAGATGTAACTGTGGATTCTGTTTGCGGTTGGTGACTTGGGAAGGGATTGATGGTGAGGTCGGCTCGCGTACTTGTCATCCTCCTGGTGATCGTCCTGGTCTTGGGTGTCTTGGGAGGGGGTGGATTCGTCCTGGTCCGGGGCCGTGGCAGCGCGGCGAACAAGGCAACCGTCGTCCGCGTGGAAGAGGCCCGGATCGGAGAGCTGATCGAGATTGTCAGTGCGCCCGGCGAGATCGAGCCAAAGATCAACGTGGAGATCAGCGCCAAGACCTCCGGACGCATTGTCGAATTGCCCTATGCGGAGGGCGCGACCGTTACGAAGGGCGATCCGGACGCCGATCCGCCGATTCCGCCCTCCGTTCTGGTACGCCTTGACGCCAAAGACCTGGAGAGCCGTCTGCTCTCGGCGCAGGCCAGCCGGGCCGCCCAGGCGGCCCAGATCGAAGTCGAGAAGGCGAGGATTTCCAGTCAAGCCGCCAACCTGATGGCACAGGAAGCCACCGTGGAGAAGGCTCGGCGCGACTACGAACGGCAGTGTGCGCTGCTGCGCACCAACGATGTCAGCCAGGTGACGTGTGATGATGCCCGTTTCAAGCTCGAGGAATTGGAGTCCCAGTTGGAGGGGGCGCGGCACAATCTGGAAGCAGCACGTCTCAATCTCAAAGTGCTCGAACACAACCTCCAGGTGGCCGACGAAGGGATTGCGCAGGCCAAGGAGGCACTGAGCTACACGACGATCACTTCGCCCATCGACGGTGTGATCACGCGCATCAACGCCGAGGTCGGCGAGATGGTGGTCACGGGAATGATGAACAATCCCGGTACAAAGATCCTCGAGGTCGGGGATCTGTCCGAGATGCTGGTGGTGGCGCAGGTCGATGAATCGGATGTGGGCAAGCTGCGGGTGGGCCAGGCGGCGCGAGTGCACATTCAGGCCTGGCCCGACAAGGTCTTTCCCGGCAAGGTCCGCGCCATCGCGCTCAGCCAGGATGTGGGGACCCAGGGCGCCAAGTACTACGAGACCGAGGTTCTGTTGATCGACCCGAGTGAGCGGATTTTCACCGGGATGACGGCCGACGTCGATATCGAGGTCGCCAAGCACGAGGAGGTCCTGGTTCTGCCGAGTCAGGCGGTGCTCGGGCGAGAGGTGGACTCTCTGCCCATTGACATCCGGGACCAGCTCAGCGAGGAGGAGAGGAGCAAGACTTTTGCAACGGTCGTCTATCGCTTTATCGACGGCAAGGCGGTGATCACTCCCGTCCGGATCGGCGCCAGCAATGCCACGCACACGATCATTGAGGCCGGGATCTCGCCCGGAGAGAAGATCATTGTCGGACCGTTCAAGGAGCTCGAGAAGCTTCAGCACAACCAGTCGGTCAAGGATGAACGGGAAGCCAAGGCTGAAGAGGATGCCAAGAACAGAACGGAGAAGGCCCCAGCCGGTGACTCCCGCGATGTCAACAATGTCCAACCTTCCAGCGATGCCAACGCCGCATAGCAAGATTGTCATCCGGCTCGACAACGTCACACGGATCTATAAGGTGGGCGTGGAGCGCATCCGCGCGCTCGACGGGGTGAGCCTCGAACTGCGTCAGAACGAGTACGTGGCCGTCATGGGCCCCTCCGGCTCGGGCAAGAGCACGTTGATGAATCTGCTGGGATGCCTGGACCGTTGCACGAGCGGCGTCTATGAGCTGGACGGCCAGGATACGACCCGTCTGGGGGCCGGCGGCTTGGCGCACATCCGCAACACGCGCATCGGGTTCGTGTTCCAGTCGTTCGAGCTGATGGGCCGTTCCACGGCGCTGAAGAATGTTGAGATGCCATTGATCTACTCGCGCGACGGCTGGTGGGGCCGACACAAACGGGCCAGGCAGATGCTCGAACGGGTCGGACTGGGCGACCGCGTCAAGCACCGGCCGAACCAGCTCTCCGGCGGAGAGAAACAGCGCGTGGCCATCGCGCGGGCTCTCGTCTGCAACCCGAGTATTCTGCTGGCCGACGAACCCACTGGCAATCTCGACAGCAAGACCAGTGAGGAGATCCTCAGGCTGTTCGATCAGCTCCATGCCGAAGGGCAGACCATCGTACTTGTGACGCATGAGGAAAGTGTGGCGCGTCACGCCAAGCGGGTGATCCGCATGAAGGACGGCCGCATCTTCACGGACCTGTCCAGCGAAGAAGACCAGGCCCAGCGAGCGGCTCTGGCCGAGCACTTCGGGGAGGTGCTGAAATGAGGGCGATCCTGGGTATTCCGCTGGCCTTCCTGAAGCTGTTCTATCAGAGCATCTACCTGGCGCTCGGCCAGATCTGGGCGAACAAGGCGCGCTCGATCCTGACGACGACCGGCATTGTGATCGGCGTCGCCTCGGTCACGTCGGTGATCGCGGCTCTGACGGGCCTGAAGGCAAACGTGTTGAGCAACTTCGAATCGCTCGGGACGAACAAGATCTTCATCAGTCCGCACTGGCCTCGCGAGGGCCGGTTCAAGAATGCGTCCTGGCGTCTGATTCGTTTTCGTCCCGAGCTGTTTGAGGGACTGAAGGAGCGTTGCCCGTCGATTGATGATCACACCCTCATGACCGAGCGCACCGAGACCGTTCACTATGGCGTGGAGAATATCGATAGCGCCCGTATCTATGGCATTAACCCGTCCTGGCACCGGATCGAGAACCGCTCGGTCATTATGGGAAGACCGTTCACTCTGATGGACGAAGAGAACGGCTGGCAGGTATGCCTGATCACGCCCAAGGTGCGCGACGAGCTGAGGATGGACCGCAATTGCATCGGCAAACGGATCGTCGTCGGGCGACGCAGTTTCACCATCGTCGGCGTGGTCGAGCAGCGGGTCGAGTCGTCCATGTTTGGCGGCATGGGTTCATCCCAGGAGGTGTTCATTCCCTTCCCCACGGCGTGGAAGCTGTGGGGTCCGTGGACGTGGATGTATGCGATCGCCAGTTGCCGTAAGCCGGAGCTGTCGGCCGAGGCCCAGGCGGAACTGCGGTTCTTCCTGAGGCGAGCCCGGCGCCTGGGGCCGGGCGATCCCGATACGTTCCGTCTGGAAGTCATCGAAGAATACCTCAAGCAATTCAACACCGTGGCCAAGACCACCACCGCCATCGCCGGCGGGGTGGTAGGCATCTCCCTGCTGGTCGGTGGGATTGGGATCATGAATATCATGCTCGTTTCTGTCTCGGAACGCACGCGCGAGATCGGTTTGCGCAAAGCGGTGGGGGCCCGACCGGCGGCGATTCTCTTCCAGTTCCTGGTTGAATCGGTGGTGCTGTGCCTGTTCGGCGGTTTGATCGGTGCCGGTTGCGGGCAGTTGCTGACCGAATTGATCGCCAAGATTCCGGGGGCGTCTCTGGACAAGGCGCACATCCCGCTGTGGGCACTCGGCCTTTCGTTCGGCTTCGCTGCGGCGACCGGCGTGTTTTTCGGTATGTTTCCGGCCGTCAAGGCCGCCCGCTTGGACCCCATTGAGGCGCTCAGACATGAGTAGAAGATGGTATCCTTCGAAATCGCCCTGTGGTGCGATGATGGCAGTCGTTCTGGCAGGTCTGCTAAGCGGTTGCGATGCCTACCTGCCCGGCCCAGGCTACGAAGATGTCAGGATTCCGCAGGAGAAGCTCCGTCAGATCGAGACGCTGGAACTCCAGGAGGCCCGGTCCGATCCGGTCCCGACCGCCGATGCCAATGGACCCCCGCCGGCTGTGCTGGAGCTGTCTCTGGAGCAGTGCCGGGCTCTGGCGCTGAGCAACAACCTCGAACTGAAGGCGGCGTTGATCGATCCGGCCATCGCGGCCGAACGACTCAGCGAGGAAGAAGCCAAGTTTGAATCCTCCTTCTTCGCCAACGCCAGTGCGACCAAGTGGGAACAGCCCAGCGGCCGGGTCGTCGATATTGGAGACGGCACTTTCATTTCCGTTGTGGATGCCTCTCAGACGGAGCAGACGAATGCCGATCTGGGGGTCCGGGTACCCCTGCGAACCGGGGGCAATGTCACGTTTGATCTTGCCGACAGCCGTCGTAACGACCTCAACGGAGACCCCAACTACAACCCCTCTTTTGAGAACCGCTTCTCGGTGTCCATCAGCCAGCCGCTGCTGCGCAATGCCGGCAGGTGGGCGAATATGCATTCCATCCGCGTCGCCGGGTACAACCGTCAGGCGGCCGACGCCCGCGCCAAACTGGAGGTGATCACCGTCCTGGCGGCGGTGGACCGCGTGTACTGGCGTCTGTACGCCGCCCGCCGGGAGCTCGACGTCCGCAAGCAGCAGTACGATCTGGCCCAGGCCCAACTGGAACGGGCACGCCGCTTCGTTGAGCTGGGGGAGCGCTCTCAGGTTGAGGTCGTCCGTGCCGAGGCCGGTGTGGCCCAGCAGTTGGAGGCTATCATCGTTGCGGAAAACAACCTGCGGGACCGCGAGCGCGAGCTCAAACGCGTCATCAACAGAGCGGCGCTCGACATGCAGACGCCCACGGTTCTTGTTCCTCTGACTGAACCCGATCCCGTCTTTTACACGATGCGCCGCCCGGAACTGGTTCGGACGGCCATGGAGTCGCGAACGGAGTTGCTCGAACTCCAACTGCAACTCCTCAGCGACGCCAGCACGGTAGACTACATGCGCAATCTGGCGCTGCCCCTGGCGACGCTGGAGTACAGTTACAACATCAACGGCACCGGGTTTGCCCGAAACGATTCCTTCGATCTGCTCTACGACAGCGATTTCACCGGCCATAGGCTGAATGCCCAGATGGTGGTCCCCATCGGCAATAAGGCGGCCAAGAGCCGGATTCGTCAGGCGGTCTACCAGCGGCGCCAGCGGATGGCGACCCGCCACGATCGCGAGCGCATGATCGAGCTGGAGGTGCTCAACGCCATCGACCAGGTTGAAGCGAACTGGCAGCGGATTCTGGCGGCCCGACAGAATAGCATCCTGAACGGCCGGCTGTACGAGGCCGAGCGGCGCCAGTTTGAACTGGGGGCCCGCACCAGCACCGACGTGCTTGACGCCCAGACGAAATTCGCCGATGCCCAGAGTGCCGAAATCACCGCCTTGGCAGAGTACCAGATCGCCTTGGTGGACTTGGCCTACGCCACTGGGACGGTGCTGGGAGCGGCGCGTATCCAGTGGGAGCCGATCGTGCCCGATTCCGACACGCCCTGATGGGGCAGGGCGGCGCCGTCCGAAAACCTGCTAATTGTCTCATGCCTTTGTGCCGATAAGACCCGTAGATTGTCCGCAGGCCATTCGCTTGCGTGCGCATCCGCGATGGTCGATTGGAGTGATCCGATGAGATCGAGCAAACGAACGTATGTCGCTATTGCGGCTGTAGTTATCGGTATTGTCGTCCTGGTGCTGTCGACATCGGTGGGCCAGAACCGCAGGAATTACGACGTGGAGGCCCAGGTCTACACGACGCCGGAGTATCGCACAGAGGCAAGCCGGGCCATCGACGCCTACGAACGCGTGATGGAACGCTACATGGACGCGACCGAGCAGGGTTTCGCAGGGATCGCGGCCGATCTTGGGGCTGTGGCCACCAGGCTGGAATCCATCGACGCCAGGCTGGCGAAGCTGGATGAGCGTCTGGAACGCATCGAGCGTCACCTCGGCATTCTGCCTCTTCGGCCGCCGGTGCCTGATCCCAACGCGCCGCCACCTCCGGTCCCAACACCTCTGTCGCCATCCGCACCTCATAAACTCGGCGGCCAGTAGGCCCTCCCGGCAGAGCCGGTCAGCCCTCGCCTCGGGCGTTGTAGATACGTCCGCCGGCGGCGAGGTAGTGCCGGAGTACGGCTCGGGCCTCGTCGCGACAGATGTCTCGGACAACCTCAATTCCCCGACTTCGCAGAGCGCCGACCCAGTCGCCGGGTTTGGCTCCTTCGTCGAATCCAATGGCGCAGGCGTCCTCGCCTCTCGCGCCGCACAGGACGCGGCGGACGCCGGACCACGGGATCGCGCCCAGGCACATCGCGCAGGGTTCAGTGCTCGTGACAAGCTCGTAGACCATGCCACCTGCACCGAGGTCGTACGAGCCCATCGCCTGCTGCGCCAGGGCGATGGCGACCATCTCGGCATGGGCGATCGAGCAGTGCAAGGGCTCGACCAGATTGACGCCGGGCGCGAGGAGACGCCCGCTGCGGGCCTCGAACACCGCCGCACCAAACGGGCCTCCCGTCTTGTGCTCGACGTTCCGCTGGGCCAGATCGATGACGAACCGCATCTTCGCCTCCGCGCTGCCGAACGGACGTTCGATCAGACCGGCGGCTTGCCGCAACCACAAAGGCAGCTGCAGCACCACCTCGTCACATCGCCTGTTGGTCTTGACCATTGCTGCTCCTTGCCTTGGGACCGATCTTCGCGATAATACTACGCGGCAGGTACACGGCGATCAATTCTATTGGGTGGCGACGGACAGCGCGCAGCATGGGAAAGAGCCAAGATGTGAAAGTGCTACCACCGACGACAGCGGACGATTGTGTTGCCGGGGTCGGCGGTCGCACCGTGTGGCCTGTGCCGGGTTCGAACCTTGAATCTTGCCAGAGGTCAAATTCTGGATTCCGTCTGGAGCGATCCGCCAATGGCTGGCTGGTGGGGCGGTTTGCGGGGTTGGAAGCGATCGGCGTTCCGCATCTGGTCACGACGCGGCAGGGACCGGGCGTCGAGCGGATTCGCCATGACACACGCGCTGTCGGGCGTGAGATTGCACGGTTTCTCGGTTTGGACGATGCGGCGTTCCTGGATCAGGTCCACGGCGGCGATGTCCTCACGTGCCATGCGGCCGGTTGCACCGGGCGGGCCGATGGATTGGTGACGACCAGCCCATCGCTGGCTCTACTCGGCAAGAGCGCGGACTGCCCCATTGTGCTGGTTGCGGATCGTCGGCAGCGTGCCGTCGGTTTCGCCCACGCCTCATGGCGTGCCACCGTGGCCGGAGTCACGTCCGCTGTTGTGAGGCAGATGATTGCATTCGGCTGCGTTGCGGAAGATCTGGTAGCCTGCATCTGTCCGTCGGCCGGACCGGAGTGCTACGAGGTCGGCCACGAGGTCCGCACGGCGGCGATCGAGAATCTCGGTCCTCACGCGGTGACCTTCTTTCACCCCGCTCGCGACGGCAAGGGTCACTTCGATCTGTGGGCAGCCAACCAGAACGCCCTGGTGCGGGCAGGGGTTCCCGCATCGGCTATCCATACGGCGGGAATCTGCACACTGTGCCGCAATGACGTGTTTCCCAGCCATCGCCGGGAAGGGGAAAATGCCGGACGATTTGCCGCCGTGATCGGTCTGCCTGGCTCGTGACGGGCGCTACTGGTTGGTACGAGGGTCGATGGCATACTGATCTCGGAAGATCTCGCCGGTCAGGTAATCGGTGAACGTCACCTTGACGGTGAGCGGCTCAGCCAGGACATCCAGCTCCGGCGGCGCGTCGAATATCAGACGGTAGTTGGCCGAGACCAGCGTGTCGTACCAGAGCTTTCGCAGGTCATTCGGGTCGACCTGCCACTGGCCCAGCAGGGCTTGGCCGTTGAGATTGTTCAGGTTCCACAGTTGCACGTTTACCGTGCCGGCGGCTTTGACGGCGTCGCCGTCGAGGTCGATGGGCTCGATGTAGACGATGAGCTTCTCTCGCTTGCCGTCGTTGTCTTTGTCGTAGAAGTTGGTGTACCGGGTGATCTTGACCCGCTTGAGTCTGTAGGGATTGAGGGGCTTGTCTTCGGGAAAAACCGACAGAGCTTTGATCTGCTCGGCCAACTGTTGGTTCTCGGCCTTCGCCTGCTGGAGGTCCCGCATCAGCTCGGTTTTCTCCCGGGCGATTTGCTGGACCTTGATCTCCGCCGGCGCCTTCCTCTCACTGCCGATGCCGCAGCCAGCCGCCAGCACGGCAATGAGCATCAGGCCGCAAGCCAGGGCGACGCCGTGCCCGCGGGCGAGAGCGGCACGGTTGCACGTGGTTCCGGCGTCATTTCTGGTTATCGTCATCCTTCTCACGGTCCTTCACGATCTCCGGGGCCTTCTGGAGGATCCGGTCGGCCAGCCCGTACTCGATAGCTTCTTCGGCGCCGAGCCAGAGGTTACGATCGCAGTCCTTCTCGATTTTCTCGGGGCTCTGCCCGGTGTGTTTGGCAAGGATACCATACAGGCGGCTGCGGAGGCGGAGGATCTCCTGGGCTTCGATGTCGAGATCGGTGGCAGGGCCCTCCATGACGCCCATAATATGCGGCTGATGCAGGAGGATGCGATTGTTGCTGAGCAGGAACCGCTTGCCCGCATGGCCTCCCGCCAGCAGCACGGCGCCCATGCTGGCGGCCTGTCCCACGCAATAGGTTGCGACGTCGCAGCGGAGGAACTGCATCGTATCGTAGATCGCCAGCCCGGCCGTAATTGAGCCACCCGGCGAATTGATGTAGAAGTGGATATCGCTCTTGCTGTCCTCATTGCTGAGGAACAGCATCTGGGCGATCATCAGGTTGGCCACGGCGTCGTTGACCGGCCCGCCCAAGAAGATGATCCGGTCCTTCAGGAGCCGGGAGAAGATGTCGTAGGCCCGCTCTCCGCGCCCGGTCTTCTCGATCACGATAGGCACCAACTGCTCGTTCACCACCATCAGTGTCTTTCCTTCGCTGGTCAAAGTCGGCCGGACAGGCTGCAATCGGTCAGCCCTTGCTATCCGACGACGTCGTGTCTGTCTTATGCTCGCTCTTGGCGCTCTTGTCCTGGGTGCTCGCGGGCTGGTCCTTCTTCTCGTCCTCCTGGAGCACCTCGTCGATCAGGCCGTAGTCCTTGGCCTCCTGAGCGCTCATATAGCGGTCGCGCTCGGTTTCTTCGATGATTTTCTCGACGGGTTGCGCGGTGTGCTTGGCAAAAATCTCCGCGAGGACCCTCTTGGACTTCAGAATCTCCTCGGCCTGGATCTTGATGTCGGCGGCCTGTCCCGTGACACCGCCCCAGGGCTGGTGGAGCATGATTTTGGCATGGGGCAGGGCATACCGGCTGCCTTTGGTCCCGGCCGCGAGGATCAGCGCGCCACCGGACTGGGCCCGCCCGATGCAGTAGGTCGCCACCGGCGAGCCCACGAATCGGATCGTGTCGTAGATCGCCATCGTGTCGTCGACGGTCCCGCCCGGCGAGTTGATGTAGAGACTGATCTCACGTCCGCGCTTGAGATTATCCAGGTACAGCATCTTCATGATGACTTCGGCCGCCCGGGCGTAGTTGATCTCGCCGATGAGAAATACGATCCGGTTTTCCAGCAGCATGTCGTCCAGACTCATCTGGCGATACCGCTGGTATTGGCCCCCGCCGTACTGGCTGTACGCGTCGTTGTAGCCGTCGATGACCCGCAACGGGTGTTCCAAGGACATGCGATACCTCTCTACTGATCCGTCTTTTCAGCCTTATCCTCCGCCGATTTTTTGGCGGTTTTCCTGGCCCGCTTGGGTTTGTCTTCTGCCGGCGGGGCCTCTTGTTCCGTGATATCGGCTGTTTCGAGGAGTTTGTTTATACATTTGTTCTGCCGAACGTCCATGCGGAACTGGGCCAGGGAGCCGTCCCGCTCCATTTGTTCCTTCATTTTCTCCGGCCGCTGTCCCCGTTGGATCGCCAGTTGAGCGATATGCCCGTTAATCTCTTCCTCCGTGACCTCGATCTCCAGTTTATCGGCCACTCTGTCCATGATGAAGAACGTCTTGAGCTGTTCCTTGGCCTGCTCTTCGCTGCTGGCGCGAAGCCGTTCCATCTGTTCCTCGATCTGCTGACGGGAGAAGCCTCGCTGGAGCAGGTTGATGTACAGGCGCTGCAGGATGGTGCCGGCCTGGCGGGCCACGATGTCGAGCGGCAGGTCGAAACGGGTGTTGCTCAGGAGGTACTGGTAGATCTGTTCGCTCATGTCGTTGCGGATGCGGTCCTCTTGCCGTTCTTGCAGGGTGTCCCGGATGCGCTCACGGAGCTCCGCTTCACTCTCGACGTTGTAACGTTGGAGGAACTGCTCGTTGATCTCGGCAGGCCTGAGGTGCTTGATCTCTTTGACCTCGATGGAGACGTCGACTTTTCGACCGCGATATTCCTCGCGGAAGTAGGTCTTGGGGACTTCGACAGTAGTCGTCTTGATGTCACCGACCTTGGTGCCGACGAGCAGTTCGTCGAGCTTCTCGACCGGGACGGCCCCGACGAAGCCGTTGGGGCGAACGTAGACCTCGATGTTGTCCAGCTTGGTCTCCGCTTCGAGCGTCTGGCTTTCTTGGGGTTCCTCGCCGCTCTCCGCCTTTTGCGCCGCCTCGGCCTGCTTGGCTTTCTCTTCCTCGGTCAATTCCGGCCGCAGCAGCACGTCGGCAATGACTTGGTCGTCCAGTTCGACCGTACCGCCTTCACGGGGGGTCCAGACACCCGACCAGCGACGCAACTGCTCGATCTCGCGGTCGATCTGCTCCTCGGTAACCTCCAGCTTGTCCCGTTTGACCGGGATTCTCTCCAGCTTGGGAAGCTCGAACTCCGGGCGGACTTCCGCCTCGAACTCGAATTTCATCGGGCCCGACGCCGGGAGCTCGACTTTCTCAAAGTCGATATCGGGATCGCCCAGAATGTCCAGTTTTTTGTCCTTGATGGCTGCTTCGCTGGCCTCCGCCAGGAGCTTGAGCTTGATCTGCTCGTTCGTCTCTTTGCCGAAGCGTTTCTCCAGGAGGCGGCGGGGAGCCCGACCCTTGCGGAAGCCCGGCAGCACCACCTCTCGGCTCAGTTCCTTGTACTGCTCGTCGAAGGCTTCCTTGATGCTCTCTTCAGGGATCTCGATGGCCACCTTCTTCTTGCAGGGCCCGGCATCCTCGACTGTGACGATGTTCCTGGCCGTACGCGGCGGTTTCTCCTGCTCCTGGCTCGTTGCAGCGGTCGAGTCCTTCGTTTCTTCCTCCATCTTCGTGCTCCCAGACAGACGGTGAATTCTGCTTGATTCCCATAAACAAAAAAGGCCTCAGGGAGGACACCTCCCTTAGCCCGATGATCGCCATGTCCGGCCCGGCCGCCACAGGCGACCAAGCTTCAGCATATCGGCGACCAACGCCAAACTACCCGTTAGCCGGTAACTCGCCGATACTATATGGTTCCCCGACGCAGATGTGCGTCCAAAGGGTCCCATCCATGGGAAAAACGCCCCAAAAAGCGGGCGATGAGACTTGAACTCACGACATTCACGTTGGCAACGTGACGCTCTACCACTGAGCTACGCCCGCGAAACAACAAGAAGAGTATAGTGGCTCCTTTTCCTCCTGGCAAGTGCATTTTCGGCAAAAAATCTGACGTTTTCAACGGCAGACGCCCGGACGCTACAAGGCAGGGGAAGGCCCGCAAAAGGCGGCCGCCGCGAGAATCAGCAGGGCGATCGCCAGTTGGGTAATGGAAAGACCTCCGAAGCTCTCCATCTTCCGGCCCTCCTTCGAAGCCTGAGTTCCTTGGTGGCTCTATCGGCACCAGACAAACGTCGCTGAAGCAGATCCGCCATTTCGTTGGCGCTGTTGGGCCAGAATCTGCTGTCCGGCGGACTGCGTCTGTGAGCGTGGTGACCCCGCGAGGCACTCAACTTATGGCCACGACGAGAATTGCGTGCAGACGGCCATTGCGCGCGATCAAGTAGCCGCAGCACCCCTGCGGGCCGTTCCACGTTTCACTCGGCGACTCGAAATACCACAATTGATCGCCGGCCTCGTACTTGCGTCCGAATACGTGCCAGTGGTCCCATTTCGTGTTCCCGATGCCCGCTTCGTCAAGGCTGCAGCGCTCTTCGAGGAGGATGCGAGACGAATCTGAACCGAAATGAGAGCGGTAGTGCTGCCGGACCTCTTCAAGCGAGTTCAGGGGGACCCGTTTCCACGTCATCACTTGATCTTCTGTCGCGACTCCACGCAAGAGGGACTCGTAATCCGAGTAACTGGCATGGAAGGTCACGGCTCGGTTCAGGAGCATCGCGGCAAGTCTGCCGTCGCGCACGATGATGTACCCCCGTGCGGGGTTGTACCTGCCCCCCGGGGCGGGCGGACAGGTGAAATGCCACAACTCGTCGCCTTGGCGGTACTTCTCGCTGAAGACCTGCCATTCGGGCCAAGTGCTCCAATCCGGCGCGAATGTGTCTTTGACCAGATCCGGCAACTCCTGGAGGGAGGTCTCGATGTAGTGCTGCTGCACCTGGTCCAGTGAGTCGAGACGCTGCCCGCGGTAGCGCAGAATGTCCGCCGGGCCGAGGGTTCCGTCCAGCAGATGCGCGTAGTCGGCATATGTGGCTTCGAATTGGCTTTGTATGTTGGGATCAAATCCGTCATCGTCCGCGAATACGACGCAAAGACTCAGTGGGTCCGAGGAGGTGTTCGCGGCCTTCTTCTCGTCGATGCACGAGGCGCCGACCGCGACAAGAACGAGCGAGAGAACGCCGAACACGACGTGGGTAGTTCTGGAAACGAGATGTCTCTTCATTTTTCACCCTTCTCCTGAGGCCGAATCTGCGGCCCTCTGTCCTCGCATGCGGCTGCCGTGGGTCGCCAGGGCATAGTCCGCCTGCTGTCCGCTGATATCGGCAGAAGCCGGGGGTCGGATGAGTGAAAAATACAGCCAAATCGCGAATCCGGGTTGGTTCGTCCGGCCGCGGGGCAGCCGGTATCAGTTACCGGGCGGCAGGGCACGGGCCGAGGCGGACACGGCTGATTCACTCGGCAGGCCCGGTTGCGTTTGCGGACCGTTCCAGACCCGCAGCTCGGTGATCTCGATCTCCGCTTTGATCTCGTCCAGGGGGCCGACGTCGTACAGGTGGCCGCCGGAGCACAGGAATCGCCGCCGTGAGCCCGGCATGATCGGGCCACGCCAGTCGTGGTCGGCGGCAAACGGGGTCGCCGCCCACTCCTGGGACTCGCTCAGCAGACCCCCGTTCTCGTCCAGCAGGACCACGCGGAGCGACAGCAGCGAGACGACCTCTTTGCCGTTGTTGGTGATCTCGACGGCGGTTTGGGCCCGCCCGTGCGATCCGGGGCGGGTAACGACCTTGGCGTCGATGGCCAGTTCGCGGCAGTAGTCGGGCTGGCGGCGGTCGTCGAGCATGTCCGACAAGGCCGGCGGCAGCGCCTGGCGGAACTGGGGCAGGCCGTGGATAGCCCCCTGGGCCAGGGAAATGACCTGATCGGACTTTTCGCTGGCCAGATGGACCCCGTAGAGCAGCAGCACGGTCAGACTGACCACGACCGTGATGACAATGGCACTGAGCCCGAAGGCCGCGCTGGACAAGAACGAATGCTTCCGTACCGTGATGTGGGAATGGTCCGTGTTCATGTCGAATACTCCTTCAAGAGGGTGTTTTCACACTTGTCTGGTTAGTCGCCGCAGGCCGAGGAAGATTTCAGACGACCTGCCCTCTTTGCCGGGTTCCGGGCCCCTACGTGCCCGGAAGACCCGGCAAATACGGCGTCTGACAGGTGGGAATGGCCTTGACAGACCAGCAGAAAACGCGGATAATCTGGGTTATATCTGGGAACACAAGCGGTCGGATGTGCATCTTTGATCTCGAACGGCAACGCTATGGTCAGGATAAGGAGTGCCATCATGAAGCGAAAAGCGGGGTTCACACTCATCGAGCTACTGGTCGTGATCGCGATCATCGCCCTGTTGATGGGCATTCTGATGCCCGCGCTGAGCCGCGCCAGAACGCAGGCGCGCATGATCCGGTGCCAGTCCAACTTGGGCCAATACGCTCTGGCGGCCAAGATGTATTCCAACGACAATGACTTCGATTTCCCTTATTCTTTCACGTGGCTCTACAACAAGGGGGGCGTCAACCACAACTGGCACGATGCCAGCAACAATCTGGACCTGCACCCCGAACTGGCCGGTTGCATGTGGCCGTATCTCCGGGGGCTGGGCATCCACCTGTGTCCCGACTTCGACGTGATCGCCCGATCGCATGGTTGCGGCGGTACCTGGGAGCAAGGCACCAGGTGCAGCATTCCCATTGAGCCGCAGTACAGCTACACCATGAACTCACATCTCAATGGGGACGCGTGGGATTCTGTGCCGGCCCAGTTCAAGGCGGGTATCAGCAAGTTCAGAAAAGAGACCATGGTGAAGAATCCATCGCATGTGTTCTATTTCTCTGAGGAGAACCCTTGGGTGATTCCAGAGCTGAATGTTGCGGGGATCAACGACAACAACACGCGTTGCAGGCCGAACAATGCGGCCGACAGTCTCGGGACATTCCACAAGGCTCCTCGCGGAGATCTCAACAAGGGCGTTGTCAATGCGAGCTTTGTGGACGGCCACGTCGAGATTGCTTCGGCTTACCCGGCTGACGAACCTCCGTTCAACAGTTTTGTCCTGAGTTGGCCCGCCGGTGCACCAGTTCCCGTCTTCTAATCAGGGGACCCGGCCACACGATTGATTGCCTGAACAGCCCCGGTCAGACGTCGACGAGTTCCCACACGCGTTTGAGGGCGTCGGAGGTCTTCTGTAAGGCCGCCTCGGCATCCATCTGCCGCAACTGCTGATCGAACGGCTCGCATTCGACGGGGCCATCGTAGCCGATCTTGACCAGGGCGTTGATGAATCCCTTCATGTCGATTACCCCTGTCGTCACGGGCAAGGCCCGGCGGCTATCGACCTGCTCATCGATCGCAATGCCGGCGGGGGCGTCGTTGACGTGGACGTGAACGATGTCCTTGTTCGACAGCGTCAGCAGCTCTTCGATGGTCCCGTGCGATGTATACCAGTGCCAACTGTCCATGAGCAGCCCGACGTTCGGCGCGCCGATGGCATCGACCAGTTCCATCATGTCGCGCTGCGCGCAGATGAAGGGAAAGCGATTCCTGGCCCGGCTGGTGCGCGGCCCGACGAATTCCAGGCCCAGCCGGATGCCGTGATCGCCGAGCACCTTGGCCGCCTGGCGCAGCCGCGTCTTGTGTTGTTCGAAGTTCTCCAGATAGGTCAACTCGCTGTGGCCGGGCAGGATCCAGGTTGCCACACGCATGACGCCGAGTTGCTGCAGGATGGACGCTTCCCTGGCCAGGTTTCCCATGCCTCGTTGGAAGCTGTCCTGGTCCCGCCGGAACTCTACGGATAGGCCGGCGGCCCCGTAACGAACGCCCTTGCTCTTCATCGTATCGACCCAGTCGCGGATCTCGGCGGCCGAACGGTTCTCGAATTCGGCGGCGTTGGGGGTGATCCCCTCGAATCCGAACCTCACCGCGTAGTCCAGGGCCTGTTGCTGGTTGGCACGGACGCCGATGTGGCCGTGCCCCAGATTCTTGAAGAACTTCACTTTGGCGTTGCTCTGGGAGGCCCGGGCCGGGGCGCTCGCCAGGCCGAACGTTGCGGCGGTCGTTATCACTGACCGGCAGAAGGCACGTCGTGAGAGGATCGTCGATGGTTCTTTTCCTGGATCGGTCATGGTCGTATCTCCCGAGTTTTCTCTGAGTGTGTTCCCGGACTATCTGACTCGGATGGCGCCGCTGCCGGAACGGACCAGAAGGCTGCCGGCGCCGTTGCCTACCGTTCCACGGATGTGGTTTCTGCCCGGCTTACTCTGCATCGCGATCGGCCGGATCATGCGGACGGTGCCGCTGCTGGCCCACAGATCAACCTGCCCGCCGAAACCCCGAGGCAGGGCGACGCCGATGCTGCCGCTGCTGGATTTCATGCCGGCGGCGAGGTCGCCAGGTGCGTCGGCGTCAAACGCCACTGAGATATCTCCGCTGGTCGATTCGGCCTGGAGTCGCTCACACGAGACCCCACTGGCGGTGATGAAACCGCTGCCGGTGTGGAGGTGGATCGCCTCCGCCTGTGCGTCGTTGAGGGTAACGCGCGAGCTGGACGAGGCCATCCGAATGGAATCGGCTTCCACATGCCGGGCGGTCACGGGCCCGGAGGCGGCGGTCAACTGGCATACGCGCAGAGCCGATCCCTCAGTGAGGCGGACGCCGCCGCTGGCACTTTCGAGATAGACCTCTGCTCTGTCGGCCCGGTCGCAGGAGACCGAACCGCTGGACGAATGCAGGCGGATTGTACCGGCGATGCCGGCCGCATCGATCGAGCCGCTGGCCGTCCGCGCGCTGACCTCGCCGCTCAGGTCGGCCAGATTGATCGAGCCGGAGGCACTGGAGCAGTCGATTCCGGTCTGCCTGGGCACCGTGATCTCGTAGCTGATGCTGATGAACCGCCGGCTGTGAGGATCAGGTTTGTCTATCTTGATACCAAGTCCCTCGGCGGTCTGCTCGAACCGAAGACTGACCTGCTCGGCCAGGTTTTGAGCTTGCTCTCTGGTCGCGGCGCGGGCCACGACGGTGGCGACGACGTGCACGCGGTCCGTATTCTGGCCGCTCACCTCGATCGAGCCGCTCGTCGTCGAGACCGCCAGTGCCGATCCGGACCCAAGCGCCTGCTCCAATTCAATTGTTCTCTCGTAGCTGGCCTTCGGCATACTGCCCGAAGGCGTGTTGCAGCTTGGGAGAAGCCACGCCGCTGCCATGAGGACGAACGTCCATCTGATCCATTGTTTTGATTGCATGCTCCGGCCCTTCTTGCATTTGGACCTCGATCTGCGGTTTTTTCACGCACGACATGGTATACGTTCCGCCCCGCGCGGGCCACCTGTTTTGCGACGGCATTGGCGCCTGACCGTCAGCAGCGTTCCACTCGGCACAGGGTACCGTGCCGGCCGTGGCTATCGGGCGACCGCGATCTCGTAGCGGACTGCATCCTTGGATCGTCCACCCTTGGGAGGCGGCACCTCGAGGACGGCTTTCGAGCCATCGAGGCGGTATGCGCACGGCGTCCCATCGGCAGAGACCTTGACGTCCGCGACATCGGCCAGCCGGGTGGGAAGCGAGCCATTATGTGTCGCGACATGGTGACGCAGCGCCTCGATGCACTGAAGCGCGACAACGGTTCGGTCAAGCCGGTTCATCAGTTGGCGGACCCGGTCGAAGGAGGACTCCATCTGTCGCCGCATCATGTGGCGCGTCGCCTCGCTGTACTGCGAGTTCGCATCGAGGCTCTTCAACTCAGAGGAAATCGGCCGGTTCAGGTCGATCAGAGGGTGCGGCAGGGCCTGCATGGCATGGTAGAGGTTCGGACTGCCCGGCGCCTGGGCTGCGTCCTCGACGCAGCGAAGCACCATCGCCGCGACGGCGATGCCCACCATTCCCTGCACCACCGTCGGGCTCTCTCCAACATGTCGGGCCATTGCCAGACCGGTCCGTATCGTCGCGATGGCATCGTCATATCGCTGCTGGGCGATCTGGAGTCTTGCCTGGAGGCAGAGCAGACGCGCCAGATCGCGGTATCCGTTGAGGTTGGCAGGCATCATTCCCGGCTGGAAGGGCGGCCAGTCGCAGTTCCTGCACCTGGCGCCGCGGCTCGCCAGCTCCACAGAGGTCTTCGCTTGCTGGAGAACGAGCTGCACATCGGCCGCCGGCAGTTCGGACAGCGGCGCGCCGAGCCATCGCTGCACCTGTTCGATGCTCAGACCCTGGGGAAGGGCCTGGACGGCCTCGGCGTAAAGCTCTACTCCGTCGCCTTCGGTCAGCTCCTCGGGCCCGGGAAGCAGCGACCGTGTCTGTGCGGCGTCCAGTTGCGCCGGGGTTATCGCCAAGCTGACCACGCGGCCCGATCCGGAATCAGGTGCTGTTGGTCTGCCCGGCTGGGCGCTCGGCAGCAAATCCAGGACCACCGCGAGCAAAGAGAGGACTACAGAGCATGTCATAACGTCGATCTCCTCTGGTTGGGAATCCGCCTGGAACGTCGCGCCCACGCGTGCAACCTCGATGGTGGGCTCGGCCTGCACCGAGGCTCATCTCAACTATAGACATATGCTTCCACCTTTTCATCAAAAAAAGTCCGGATGAAACGGCCACCGGGAACCACCTGGCCATGTCCTGATTCGGCGTGCAATTCCTCCGCCGGGGCTGTACAATATGAGCACAAGGGCGCGGTGGTCGTCGTATCCGTAAAGGGGCAAGAATGCCGTAGGGGATATGACCATGGCGGCTGCGAATCGCAGGAAAATCGGCCCACGCGAGCATTTGGGACTTCTCTTCGCGGCAGTGCTGCTGCTGTCTCTCTGGTTTGTCCGCCATACGGCGAGGGAACCGGTTTCCCTTTCCGTTACCGAGCATCAGAGCACAGAAAAGCAGGAAGGAGCTTCCGAGCCGAACCAGCCCGAGTCCGTCCGATGCGACCACAGCCATCGGGCCTTCAGCGAGCGGGTCGCGGAACGGCAGAGGATGGTGGACTTGCAGATTCGTCGGCGCGAAGTCAGGGACCCGAATGTACTCAAGGCGATGCAGATCGTGCCCCGGCACGCCTTTGTTCCGGCGGCCCAGCAGCGGTACGCCTACGACGACAACCCGTTGCCTATTGGAGAAGGTCAAACCATCAGCCAGCCCTACATCGTGGCGTTCATGACCGAGGCCCTGAAACTGGACCCGAATGCCGTCGTTCTGGAGATTGGAACTGGATCGGGCTATCAGGCGGCGGTGTGTGCCGAGATCGCCCGCCGTGTCTACACGATCGAGATCGTTGAACCGCTGGCGCAGACGGCACAGGCACGTCTGAAAGAGCTGGGGTACTCGAATGTATTTGTGCGAGCGGGGGATGGGTATTACGGCTGGCCCGAAAAAGGGCCTTTCGACGCGATTATCGGCACCGCCGCCGCCGAGCGGGTTCCGCCCCCGTTGATCGAGCAGCTCAAACCGGAGGGAAGGATGATCCTGCCGGTCAGCAACGAGGTTGGTTTTCAATACCTGATCCTGATCACCAAAGACGCCCAAGGGCAACTGCATCGCAAGGAGGTTATGCCCGTCCGGTTCGTGCCCATGACCGGCCAGGTCCAGAAACCGGATTAGGCGTTCCTCCAATCGTGTGGATTGGGCATGATCGGAAATCAATACCACATCTTCAGCGCCCCGGGCAGGACGCGAAAGTCGAAAGTTGTTCCCTGACGATAGAGATTGCCGTCGGTCTGGGCATGCCTGGGTTGTGCCACAGCGATGCGGATGCGGCGTCCCTTCTCATGCCGACCGAATCGGTTGCCATCCAGGAAGGATGTGGCGAGGCTCTGGACGAGTTCGCCCCAGCCGGAGTTGATCGCCAGCAGATGAAGGTGCCCGTCGTCAAAGACGGCATCGGGAACAATCTTCATCTTGTATCCATAGTAGGCGATCTTGGTTACGATCGCGGTCACGGCGCCCGGCACGACGAACGTTCGATCGTCCACGCTGATCGTCATGTCGGTGCGCTCCAGATCGGCCAGGAACGAACCGAACGTAGCCATCGCGTAGGCATGGGGGCCCCGCACGCCGCCGGCCTGAAGGGTCTCGCGGCGGTGCAGGATGTCCGCTTCGAGTCCGACACTGGCCATGAACGCCTTGGTGGATTCGTCACACAGAATCAGGTCGAGGGCGTGCAATCGCCCGTCGCGAATCTGTCGGGCGACCCGTGACACCTGCGGGGGCAGGTCCAGGGCGTAGCGCAGGGCGCAGCCGGACCCCAGCGGCATGTACGAGAGAGTCACCTCGGAGCGAACCGCGTTGATGATGTCCGAAAACGTTCCGTCTCCGCCGGCGACGATCAAGACGTCTACTTTCTCCGCCAGGTCCTTGGCGCAGAGAAGAAACTCCTCTCTGGAGGTCGTATCGAGACCCGCGAGCACGGTATTCCCTCCGAGAATCTGCGAGGCCTTTCGCAGAGTCTCCTCCTTGCGAGCGACACTGGTCGCGCCGGACTTGGGATTGGCGACGATGCCGAACTTCATCGATCTGGGCGATCCTTCTTCCTGCCGTAACCACCGTCCATCGGGCTGCTATCTTACCTGCTTGTTTGTGTGAGGCAACAAGATTTCCCCTGCCGCCGGCTGTCTTGCCGCCGCCACATTGCGTGGTGTCCGTCCGCGGTCTTGCCTCCCCTGAGGGGCCCGTTCAGTGATTGCGTCCACGGATTCGCAGATCAGTCCGTCGCGGCCGGCTTGCCGAATCCGATATCGTCGACGAAGACCAGGCCGCTGCCGCCAGCGATCGGATTCTCGCGGTCGCCCACTCCGATGGACACAGCACGGATACTGTTGACCTTCAGGCCGGCCGATTCGAGATCGCGCTGGGGAATCCGCCACTCGCGCCAGCCGGGTCTTGCGGTCGCGATGGGGTCCGCATGCCGGATCATCTTGACCTTCCCGGCATGGTCCTCGACGGTGACGTAGAGTGGCTCGGCCGAATTGCCTTCCGGCTGCGCCATACCGATCTCTGCGATCTGCCACGAACCGGTGATGTTGCCGGTCATCGAGACGTTGGAGAATTCGGCGCCCGTCGAGATGGCGGTGTCGTGGCTGGTCAGCGCCAGGCCGATGTAGACATCGGTCGCCATCGGAATGTTGACGGGCGCGGAGACAGCGATATCGACCCAGGTGACGCCATCGGCCGACCGCTGCGCCGTGAACACATTGCCCGTCCGCGTCAGCTTGACCCAGTAGGGGGCCGCCAGACCTGCGGCATCGGAATTCTCGCTGGCCGCGTTTGCGGCGGGCCTGCGCTGGAAGGAGATGCCGCTGCCCGGCGTTACGACCACCATGGCGTGCTTGGAGCCGGCTTCCAGACCCTCGCGGATCATTACGCCCGCCTTGGCCCACGCGTTGGAGTTCAGTACGCTGTCAACCCGCGCGACCACGGAGCCGTTGCCGCTCAGTCTCTTGTGGGCGAAGCGGAACTCATCGGCGCTGTTCCAGATGTCCGATCCGATCGCATTCATGAGGATCTGACCGTCGGCCGTCTCGAGGAACGCCGGGGCTCTGCCCTGAACGTAGAGCACGAGGGTGTTGGCCCCGTGGACGGTCCAATCCTGAGGTATATCCCAGGTTCGCTGGGCCTCGGAGAACCAAGGCGCACGGGCGTTGTCGTACTGGAGAGGCATCGATTGCCGGCCTGCATGGACGATGCGCTGCTCGGCGAACGGGGCTTCGAAGTAGCCGACAGTCGAACCGCTGTTGTTGACCCAGCCGTCGATCCAGGTGTCGAAGATGGCCGCACCCGCATCGAGGTTGTCGGTATAGTGCTCGAAGTCGTCGATGACAGCGTACTCCTGTGTCGAGAAGCTCCAGAGATCGCCTGTCCAGGAAGGGGTCGTCTCGGCGTTGTTGACCTCCACGATCTGCCAGTAGTACGTGCTTCCAAACTCCAGGCTTGTGGGTGCGAAGCCGGCTGTGGCGACGGTGCCTGCCAGGGTCATCGCCTCCGGGGCAGTGCCAAGATGCACCTCGTGCGTGGAGGCCTCTCGACCCGCGCGCCAGGTCAGAGCGACGTCGGGGGCGATCCCGGTGGCACCATCGGCCGGTTTCGGCTCTCTCGGCTGCACGGGAATGCAGGTGAAACGGACCTCGCTGAGGCCGTACTGGCCCATCGGGCCGAAACCGCTGTTGACGATGAGCCGGATGTACCTGGCGGCCACGCCGGCAAGATCGATGGTCGTGTTGCTTGCGTAGCCCGACCTGGCGGTTGCTTGGGCGAATTCGAAATCACCCAGTGCGGTCCACGCGGCGCCGTCGGTGGAGTACTCGATTGTGGCATTCTTGATTCCGAAGCCGAGGGCCTTCTCGAACTGGACGTTGTAGTTCCAGACATGCAGTTCGTGCAGTTTGAGGACTCTTTCGAACTCGAACTGGATCCACAGAGCATCTTCGGCGGTCGGCGTCGCCAGCCACATATCAGTGGCCTCGATGGAGTGCCGGTCGTCGGCATTGAGCCCGGAACCATTGACAGTGTTCTCGGGTCCGGCCCCGTCGTCGGAGGTGCCGTTGGTCGTGGCAATGATGTTCTGTGCCGGATACGCGAACGGCTCGGTCGTGAAGCTCCAGATATTGCCTTTCAGAATGGTGCTGTCGGGCGGCGCGTTGACTTCGTCGATTCGCCAGTAGTACGTCTGTCCGAAGTTGAGCAGTTCCGCCGGATCGAATACCGTCGCTGCCTGGTCCTGACTGACCAGCACGCCGGAAGGATTGCTCCGGCTCGCCTGATTGACATCGTCGAATGTGGTCCCGAAGTAGATGTCATGCGTCGCGGCATATTCCCCAGGCGTCCAGCTCAGCACGACGTCGCGAGGCACGTCCACGGCTTCGTCGGCCGGACGTGGACCGGTGGCCAGGCCGGGCCCGCCCGGACCTTTCATCAGGACGCGAATCTCCGCCTCCGTCAACGCTCGACTGAATAACCAGACGTCGTCGATCTCGCCCCGGAACCAGTCGCCGGTCGCGTTGAAGACGTTGCCCCCGATGCTGAAGAAGTAGGATGATGTGCCGCTGGACATGCCACCCTCGTCGCTGGCCTGCTCCTGCCCGTCGATATAGATGACAATTCTCGTCTGGTCTCCCGCCAGGACGAGATGATGCCATGACGGATAGGAGAAGCCGTAGTTGGCACCCACAAAGGCCCAGCCGTTGCCTGCCATCCAGGTCCCCAACTGTCCGCCGTTCTCCGTCGTGAATCCGAACTCGATCAGGTCGTTCTGGCCGAACAGGCTGGAGTAGACTCCGGTGTTGCCGGCACTGACCCAGCCGGCCATGGTGAAACCGGTCAGGCCGTTAAGCAGGCTCTTGCCGGTCCCGACGTACGCGTTCTGCCCGTCGAATTGCAGGGCGGTGCCGTACATCCCGGCGACCCACAAGGGATCGCCGTTAAGCGTGCCGTCGTTGCCGTTGCCCGAGCCATCGGCGGCGATTGTGCCCGATCCCTCGTCGAACGACCACCAGCCGAGAAGGGCTGGGTCTTTGGCGGGATCGAAGCGGCCGTAGGCGGTGCCCGAGGAAAGCACAGTCAACGCTGCCACAAGAAGAATCAGGAGTGATTTTTTGCCCATGATGGTCCTCCTTCCTGTGAAGATTCGGATGAATGCCTGTGTTTCTCGAATGAATCCGCTGGCGCCTTCCTGGCTTGGTGATTCTGGGTCCCGCCGGCCCTTTTTGCGACGGTGCTCTTGCGCGATGCCGTCGGTCGGGCAGACCCGGCGCGACCGCCTCCAGACACCCTCATTAGACCAAAGGGGCAATCTGCGGGCAAGAGAAAAGGGCTGTGAGCGATGCCCACAGCCCTTCGGAAGGTCATGTTGACGGTAGGTACCGGCACCTGCGTCGTGTCAATGGCTGCTACGGTGCGGCGGGCCGGACATACAGGGTGACCTCCGCTACAGTAACGTCGGTCGCTCCCGGCGTCAGTTCGCCGATGTCCACGTTTTCTCCCCTGACGCGCCAGCTTACCGTTGCGGTCCCTGGTCCGACGTGGCCTGGGTCGGGATCGAACCAGGCGGTCCAGGTCCCTCCCGCTGCCGATGCCGCCGATACCTCCAGCTTGAGCTCTGCCCGGAAGTTGGTCTCGATCTGATGCGAGTACGATCCGTTGAGGGTGACCGGATAGGTGATTCCCGTGGGTACGTCAAATGTGATTTCGAAGGTTCTGAGAGCTTCCCACACGTATTCCGGGTGCGGTGCGGCGGCGGAGCCCTCATACGCCCCCGAGTCAACCTTGCTGCTCTGCACGCGGTCCGCGCCGGCCAGGTCCAACGGATGGTTCTCACTGGTGTTGCCGTCGCCGTCCACATCGGCATGATCGGCGGGAATCAGGCTGTTGCTGCCATGGTTGATCCCCTGCGAGGTGGCCTGGAGGTGGTAATCGCTGTCAAGGTCGATCCATTCACCCTCGATGCTCCACAACCCGCGGCTGACAAAACGCGGATCAACGTTCAGGTTGCCTGTGCCGGACCAGCCACCCTGGATCAGACTGTAGGAGGCCACGACCATGGCTGGGTCGTTGCTCCAGATCAGAGAGTCGTCGCCGTCGTTATACAGGATGCTGTTGTTGATCCGCACCGCTTCGCCGGACGAACTCGCATAGCGGAAGTTGAACAGAACGATCTCGTTGGGCCAAGGCCCCACGTTGTCGGCGAGCGTGCAGTTGCTGACGGTCACGTGGGCGGCACCGCCTCCCATATTGCAGATCGCCGAGCCACCGCCGACGCTGCTGCTGCCGGCGGAGTTACCCGTCAGCAGGCAGCTTGCCAAGGTGGTAGTGCTGTCGTGATTGTACAGAGCGCCGCCATATAGCATGGCGCGATTGCCCGACAGCTTGCAGTTCGCCAGGTACGGTGAGGCTCCAAACGCGGCCAGACCTCCTCCGTAGACGCCTGTGTTGCCTCGCAGGGTACAGTCAACGATGGTAGGCTCGCCGGCCTGGACCAGGATTCCCGCTCCGCAGTGATGGGGGTACAGGCCGTCGGCCTGCCCGTCTGCGATCGTCAGTCCGTCGAGCGTGGCATTGCCCTCGACGGTGACGACATGGTAGCAGTTGTCGTCCCGGTTGAGGATGCCCCAGAGGTCATCGCCGTTAAGATCGCCGCTGAGAACCGTCGGGTGAGCTGCCGGGTCCCGGGCGTCGGGGTTGGAGGCTCCGTAACCGGCGTAGCTGCCTCGCAGGATGACACCGCCGGGGACAACAAAGGATGCCTCTCGATCGCCGGCGGTCTGCCCTGTGCCCAGGTCCGGCTCGTAGGTCCCGTCGGCGATGTGGATCTCATCTCCTGCCGCGGCGGCGGCCAGCGCATCCTGCACATTGCGATAGGCGCGATACCAAGTCGTTCCGTTGGGTGACGGTCCGGTCGCGGAGCGGTCCACGTAGATCACCTTTGCCCCGCCTACGGTGAACGGAATTTCCACCCCGAGCGTCTGGCAGCGAAACGTCCACTTGCCGTCCGACAACGGCCCGAAAGTCCCCTCCAGGCCGCAGACGGGTTGCCAGATGAGCGTGCACATGGTGGGCGCCGGGCCCTGGAACCACAGGCTGACTGTTCGAGTCAGCGTGTTGACCGTCAGGTGAGGCGTTCCGCCCAGGTTGGACTCGGCCACGCAACTATTGCCGTAAACGGGCTCATCCAGAGGTCCGCTGAACGAGATGATGCTCGACGAAGTCGGATTGGCCGGAGACAGCGTCCAGGACGCCGGAGGCGACTGGCCCTTGGTCCAGGACACGGTTGCGCCCGAGACCGTACCGCATACGAGCGCCATGACGGTTACGCACGCGACAATCTTGCCCGTTGCCATCTTCGTACCCTTTCAATGAGACGCACCTGGCTGACTCACCCTCGATGGATAACGCTATGGATGTGAATGACCCTGATAAGGGCGTCGAAATGAGGAGGAAAGCCACGTACACATCGCTCACGACGATGCGCTGGTCTTGACTTCGCGCCACCCGGCATCCGCACATCCTCCTCCTTGCCGTTCGGGTCATCATGATCCTGCCGGCGACTGCCCTGAATCAATGATAGACGATCCCCTCGGGGGATTCAAGCTTCTTTCGTGAGAAACCGGGGCAAGCGGTAGCGCGTGGCATCTGGGTGGGTGATCGAAAGGACGCCAGAGAAAGGACAAAGCAGGGCGGCTGCGGAGCGCTCACCGCAGCCGCCTGGATCGCAGGGTTCTGTCGCAAAACGGCCGGTCAGCGACTCGGAAGGGACTGCGTCTGATACGTGAGCGACAATCCGCCCCACCATGAGCAAACTGCGCCCCACCATCCGGTTGTCCCGACACTGCCGCCCTTGACGCTCGGATTCGCCGTCTGGCTCATGGCACCCTTTGGTGAATACATCTGTTGATTTGCGTAGGCGCTGCCGCTGGCAAATTGGCCGAATGATGCGCCACTGCCGTATGCGCTGGTGCTCTGGACAACGCCCGTGAAAGCGATCTGGGTTTGTGTTCCGCCGGAACTCTTGCCGTAGTGACTGTTCTCGCTGCCAAACGATATGGCTGACATCAGCAGCAACACAACCGCAATGAATAGTATCTTCTTCATGTTGGACACTCCTTTCTCTCACTCTCTGATACGCATCCGTGCGCAGAACCCTGCCGTTCTGCCATCTGTAGAGCTGACAAATCCTCTCGGACGGGAACCGCTACCGTGGAGTCTGCAGAGCGCGCCTGCAGCCTCCCCGCGTCGGGCCGTCCGTGACCCAAGATTGCACCATTCCTCGGAGCGCCGGTGTTGTCTGGAACTGAGGCCTCCGGTCTGTTCCATGACGCTGCAACAAAACTATCCATCGTCCGAAAGCAGTCAATTGTGGCAAATACGTATTTCGCATCCTTTTTTTCCGTGACTGTGACAAGACGGCAGGTATGCCGCACGTTCGAAAGGTGCATCGGAGACGGCCGTTTTTCCTGCGCGTACGCGTAGCTGTTCTGAGCGGACCGTACCGACATGAGACGGGAATCCTTTTGATGCCGAGGATCCACCAGTCCCATCCAAAAGAGATGGCGATGCACAGGAATCGTAATCATTAAACGGAATTGCAGCTATACAATAGAGCCTATTCTGTTGGGAAAGGCTCGATGATCCGGCAGAGGTGTTTGCCTGTCCCATGCTTCCGCCGTGCCATGGCAAGTAACTTGCACGTGCGGCTTGCGTTGAGGATGTGCCGCATCCGCGCAGAGCAGCACGGTCGGACGCCCGGAAAGGCAAACCGCTGGATCAACGGAGCAGGAGGGATTCGAACCCCCGGGACCTTTCGGTCCAACGGTTTTCAAGACCGTCGCCACAAAATGGCAAGCCTTGTGTTCACAATGACTTAGAGCAAGGGCCATCCGGCGCTTACAAACCAGCTTACAAACGAAACTCGAAAACGGTCGATATTCCAGCGTCCGAACTGCCTCCAGACTTGGCCGAGGTCGTGACATGCTGGCCGGAGTTGCCGGAGCATATCAAGGCGGCGATCACGACGCTTGTGCAGGCCCACAGCAAAGGAGGGAAGTGACGATGGCACGCAGGAGCGCTCGCAAGCGAATCCCTCTGGCGCAGCAGATGGTCTATGACGACATGCGCGAGCAGTTCGAGGCGATGGGCACGGGAGGACAGTACCACCAATGCCAGAAGGACTACGCCCTCAAGCTCATCGGCAAGTACGGCGTCCGGGCGACGGCACGGATTCTGGAGATTCCACGCCGAACGCTGCAACGATGGTGTCGTCGTCAATCGAAGCGGGTTCGCCGGTGTCCGGCCTGGGTCTATGCGTGGGCGGCCAGACGACGCGAGAAGCGCGCGTTCTGGTCACGAAGAGGCTACGGCTAAACCGTCTGCCAAGCCCAAATGTCGCCACTTAAAAAGGGATTCCAGCCGATTGATGGACAGCATCCGCAGGCAGGATCAGGGTTCCCGGCGCGTTCCCATTGGTCCTTTGCCGGTGTGCATACTATTTCGCGATAATTGCTTGTGGGGCAATTATCCCATCTGTACAATGCAACCATGAAGAAACGCATGGGACAACTCGAAACACGGCTGTTCGCCTATGTTCAACTGCGCGGACTGACCGCCATACGAACAGGCCAACTGCAAGGGCCACTGCAACTGACCGGCACACAGGAGCGGGAATTGTTGAGCCGGCTGGAGAGGGCGGGATTGATCGCGCGGGTGTGGCGCGGTCTGTATCTGGTCCCGCCACGATTGCCCCTGGGCGGCAAGTGGAACCCTGACGAGGCCCTGGCATTGAACACGCTGATGGCAGCCAAGCAGGGCCGGTATCAGATATGCGGGCCGAACGCCTTCAACTTCCACGGCTTCGACGAACAGATTCCCGCCCGCGTCTACGCCTACAACAATCGACTCTCGGGCGAGCGCCAGATCGGCACGGTGGCCCTGACGCTTATCAAGGTGGCCGATGAGCGACTTGGGGACACGGAGAAGGTCCGGACGCCAGACGGCGGCACGGCGATCTATGCCTCCCGCGTGCGAACACTCGTAGACGCCGTGTATGACTGGTCGCGATTCAACAGCCTGCCTCGGGGATACGATTGGATTCGCCGCGAGCTGGCGGCCCGGCGGGTCGGAGCGGCCGAACTGGTCAAGGCCACGTTGCGCTACGGCGACACAGGGACCATCCGACGGATGGGGGCGCTGCTGGAGCGCGAGCGGGTGGATGCCCGGCTGCTGCGCCGGTTGGAGCGGGCGTTGAATCCGACCACCGGTCTGATCCCCTGGATTCCCACGAGGCCCAGGCGGGGCACGGTGAACCGACGATGGGGCGTGGTGTTCAATGAACAAGCCTGATCCAACGGCCATCCGGGTCCACAAGGACCGGGCCATGTTCCTGGAAGCGGTGAATTTCACGGCGGCCCAGACCGGATTCTCGCCGCGACTGATCGAGAAGGACTACTTCTGCACGGTGTTGCTGCGATACCTGGCAACGAGCGGCATGCTCGTGTTCAAGGGCGGCACGTGCATGGCGAAGGTGCATGCGGAGTTCTACCGATTGAGCGAGGACCTGGACTTTGCCATCCCCATGCCCTGCGATGCGATGCGCGCCGAGCGCAGCAGGCAGGCGAAGAAGCTGAAGAAGACTGTCGCGGAGCTTGCGGCGGAACTTGAGGGCTTCACTGTGGTCGAGCCGTTGACGGGGGCCAACGTTTCGACGCAGTATGTCTCGGTCGTCGGCTACGATTCTGTTCTCAGCGGGCAGGCCGAGGGCATCAAGATCGAGATCGGTCTGCGCGAGCCGCTCCTGACGCCGGCGTTCGATGGGGCTGCGCGAACCGCTCTGCTCGATCCCGTGTCGGGCCGACCGATGGTCCCGCCGGTGGCGGTGCGCTGCATTTCGAGGATGGAGGCGTTCGCCGAGAAATTCCGGGCGGCGCTGTCACGTCGCGAGGCGGCGATCCGCGATTTCTACGATATCGACTACGCCGTGCGTCGGCTGGACCTGCGACCGCAGGACCCGACCTTGGTCGAACTGGTCCGACAGAAGCTGGCTATGCCCGGCAACGAGCCGGCCGATGTGTCCGAGGCCCGTCTGGCGACGCTCCGGCGGCAGCTCGATGCACAGTTGAAGCCTGTCTTGCGAGACAGGGACTTCGCCGAGTTCGATCTGGAGCGAGCCTTCCGCACCGTCGCCCGGATGGCCGAGAAGACCCGCTGAGCCGGCATATCCCGCGTGCCGTACCGCCACCCCATATTTTCCCAAGACGTCGGTAACTGTTCGCAACCACCGACATTTCGTACCAGTCCTGAGAGAGCCGGCAAGCGCAAAGGCTGGACACAAGAGGTCAGAATCGCCGGCCGTCCTGACGTCCGAACCCCTGGTTCTGGGCCATCGTCAGCCACACTCCACGCGGCGGGCAGTCCGCGCGGACCCAGGCGGCGAGTTCGTCGTACCGCCACAATCTTCGCGTCCCCAGCTTGAGAGACATTGGGCCAAGCTCGCCGGTGTTGCTGATCTGATAGAGCATGGAGCGGCTGATCGACAGCATGCCGCGACGGCCTTGGCGTCGAGCAGCAGGGGAGCGACGCCGGCCTGATCCTTCCTCTCGGGTTGCTCCGGAGGCTTCTCCATCATGAGGCCAGATTGTATCGCCCGTGACATGGAAGGAGCAAGGCTCTGGCCCCTTGCAGCCGTTCCTGGCACGGAAAATCAAGTTGTGACGCCGATTGGCCGATAGTATTATGAAGATTATGGGGCCGGGGGGATAACCCTGGGTGTATCCTGAGAGGGCGACATGGCGGAGAAGCTGCCGGTCATTATGGATGATTGGGGGACGATGGGGCTGTTGCCGCGCTGCCGCACCTTTCCAAACGGCTGCGCAGTGGACACAGGTAGAGCAAGAGCGAGGGAGTGATGGATAGCGAGCGAGACTTTCCAATTGGTCGGCAAACCAATTTGCCGGGGCATTTTTCGGAGCCGGTCGTTCTGGAAGCTGTCCGGCCTATCGGAAAAGGGTACGAGTGCCGTGTTCGCCTTGCCGACGGCAGCCTTGACGAAGTTGTTATCTCGGCCGATGAGGCAGAGGCCCTGGCGAAGCCATCCTGCGTTTCTAAAGCAGCCCGCTTGGTCGATCCAGAGGACATGCAGTTGCTGGTGGAGTCCGCCCGCATCCGCCTCGCCTATGCCCACGACCGTCAATTTGCCGTCAGCCTTTCCGGCATTCGCACGCTCCCGCACCAGATCGAGGCCGTCTATCAGAAGATGCTGCCGCAGCCGCGTCTGCGATTCCTGCTGGCCGACGATCCCGGAGCCGGCAAGACCATAATGGCCGGGTTGCTCATCAAGGAACTCAAGCTCCGCGAGGCTGTTGACCGCATCCTGATCCTCTGCCCGGCTCCGCTGACAATCCAATGGCAGGACGAAATGCAGCGGTGGTTTGGCGAGACATTCGACATTATCTTCGCTGCCGTCGATCAACATCAATTGGCCAATCCCTGGGACCGCTGTACCCAGGTTATCGCCTCCATCGACTACGCCAAGCAGGCCGATGTCCGCGAGCGGGTTTGGCAGCAGCGGTGGGACTTGGTCATCATCGACGAGGCCCACAAGTGCTCCGCCCGAACGAAGAGCGGCGGGGCCGGCCGTGCCCCCCAGACCGATCCCACGAGACGCTACGAACTGGCGTTCAAGCTCTCCGAGCAGAGCGACCACGTGCTGCTGATGACAGCCACGCCGCACCACGGCGACGAGGACAAGTTCGCTCATTTCCTCCGTCTGGTCGATCCCGACTTGTTCGCCGAGCCACACCGTCTTGGAGAGCAGGCCGCCGATTTGCGGGGTGATGTCTTCCGACTCGGGAGCGATTGCCCCTGGATGCTCCGCCGGCTGAAAGAGGACCTCAAGGATATGGACGGCCAGCGGCTCTTCCCCGACCGCCACGCCATCACAGTGCCGTTCACGCTCAACAGCGAGGAGTTCGCTCTCTACAAAGCCGTTACCGGCTACATCAACCAGTTCATCCCCCAGCAGCAGGGCCAGCGCAGGACCTCTGCCGCATTGGCTCGTACCGTTCTGCAACGCCGCCTGGCTTCGTCCGCCTGTGCGATCCACGAATCGCTCCAGCGCCGGGCCAAGAAGCAGCAGGCCCTGCTGGACGAGCTTGAAGCCCTGCCGCCGGCACAGCGCAGCCGTAAGCTCGCAACCCTCCAGGGCCGACTTGTAGACGCCGAGCGGGACGAAGACGACCTTGACGATACCGACCGCGACGTGCTGATCGACGAGTTCACCGCTGCCGTCGAGCTGGACCAGCTCCGTACCGAGATTGCCGCGCTCAACGACCTGGTAGAGCAGGCCCGCAGGGTCCGCGAAGCTGCCAACGACTCGAAGCTGAAAGCACTCAAGGATTGCTTGGCCGGCTCCACGTTCGCGGAGCTCAAAGACGGTCGTGGCAAGCTGCTGCTGTTCACGGAACACCGGGACACGCTCAACTACATCAAGGAGCACCTTGGCCGCTGGGGCTTCACCACCTGCGAGATCCACGGCGGCATGAACCCCCACGAGCGGAAGCGAGCGCAGGAAGCGTTCCGCACCCAAGCTCAAATCTGTGTTGCGACCGAGGCCGCCGGTGAGGGCATCAACCTCCAGTTCTGCCACCTGATGAT